>OKSH01000057.1_pt1 | contig 94718 bp, 75 predicted proteins | sample 1601231 | NCBI WGS metagenome assembly OKSH01 (sample SAMEA3541596, study PRJEB24748) | human gut metagenome | biome: human gut; feature: human-associated habitat; material: faeces | place: China | collected 2012
CGATTATGATCGGCACATCCACGTCCAGTTTTTCACGGATGGCCTTCACGGTCTCCAGTCCGTCCATTTCCGGCATCTTCCAGTCCAGTATAACAGCAAAATAGTCATCCTTCTCTTCGTGAGCCTTTACAATAAGATGGACGGCTTCCCTTCCGGACATGACCCAGTGTCCGCGCATTCCCAGTTCATCAAGCAGTGCCGCTGCGCTTTCACATGTGATCCTGTCATCATCAACAACCAACACCGGCAGCCCGGCCAGTTCATCGCCATATTCCTCTTTTTCCAGACAGAGTTCCAAGGGGACAGAAACTGTAAATCTGCTGCCTTTACCCGGCTCACTCTGTACATCAATGGAACCGTTCATCATTCTGACAATATTCTCCGTAATGGTCATGCCCAAACCTGTTCCCTGTAGTTTGCTGATACGGGGGTCTTCTGCCCTGGTAAAAGGTTCAAATATGCGGGGTATAAATTCCTCTGATATCCCTATGCCGCTGTCGATACAGATAAATTCATACTGGCTTTTGCCGGGAGACGGTGAATACAGTTCATTGATACGCAGTATAATTCGTCCCTGTTCAGGGGTATATTTGATGGCATTTGATAAAAGATTCATCAATATCTGCTGCAGACGGTCACCGTCAGCAACTACATTCTCATGCCGTACCTGACCGATACTGATCTGGAATTCCAGCTTTTTTTCTATGACCAGAGGACGGCATATATCTGTTATGTTCTGGATCATATCCGGAAGATTGACTTTTTCCGGATTCAGATCTATTTTTCCGCTTTCAATCTTTGACATGTCGAGGACTTCGTTGATCAGACTGAGCAGATGGCGGCTGGAAGTGCCGATCTTGTTCAGACAATCGCGTATCTTTTCCGGTGAATCAATATTAGACTGGGCAATTGCCGCCATTCCCATAATGGCATTCATGGGTGTCCGGATATCATGTGACATGGACGAGAGAAAATTGGTCTTAGCCATACTTGCTACATGGGCTGCCTGATAGGCTTCTTCCAGGGCAACGCGCTGCCTCTGCTGCTCCTCCCGCTCACTGGTCATGTCAATCCCTACACTGTAAAAGGATGGAATACCATCCCAACTGTCCTCACCGTTTACAAAACTAAAGGTCACGGTCAGGATCTTGGTCCTGCCGCTGCGGGTGATGATACGGGCCTCAATACTGGTATCCTTCCCGTTTTTTCTGGAATCCTCCATAACCCTGAGCGTGCGTTCCTGATCGTCCGGGTGTATATAGTCACATCTGGAATGCAGTTCAGATTCAAACTGCTCCTTTGTATACTCAATGATCTCCAAAAAACCTCCGCCATACCAGAGAACCTTTTTCATGTCCTCTGCGTCCATGCGGGCAAATCCGCCGGGAATGGTCCTGACGATGGCTTCCTTTTCCCGGTCCTTTTTGGCCAGGTTATATTCCATGCTGTAGTTATCATGGGAAAGCTCCAGGCGTGCCCTGCGCCCTTCCCAATTGACAATACGGTCTTTGATCAGGAATGTGCGTTCCAGTACAGGATTATAAAATTCCCACTCATAAAATTCATCTTCCGTCAAAAGGTGGTTTGTACAAAAGGGACAAGGGCTGGTCCTTCCCTGTATCACCTCATAACATTTCTTTCCTGCCGCCTGCTCAAACTTTCGGCCCAGTGTTTCACAGGAAGATGGATTCAGGTAGAGAAGCTCGTAGGTCTCCATATCGGAGAGATAGGCATTTCCCTCGTATTCATCCAACATCCATTTAAAATAATCGGCCTTTTCCTCCAGATCGTGACAGCTCCCATTCCCGGGGCCTGGCAGCCTGCTGCCCTCACCGGATGGCTCCCTGCCTTTATCAGTTACTGTACGGTCCGTATTTCTTCCACATTCCATGCCTTTCTCCTTCAGCAATATAATCCATTTATATCTGTAACAACAGCTCTGACTTAAAATTCCTGCTTGTTCACATACCTATTTTGTATTATATCATAAATGAAGGAAATAGCAACGGTTAAGAAACCGGCTTCATTTCTATCCTCATGAACATCATAAGAAAACGGAGCAGTACATAACCGATGATCATTGTTGTAAGAAAGGTCTGGAAACCTGCAAGCTGTGTCACGGCATTACCTAGAGCCTCCTGCCCTCCTGCGGTGAGAAACGCTCCCATTTTTGAAGATGCCACGATTCCGATCGCCATGGGGAATGTCATTCCGGCAAATCCCGGGGCAAAGGGAAATGAAAAAAACGCAGGCAGCTTGATGATAATAAACAGCAGAGAGGCAAGTACGCAGAGATAAAGGAGGGTGACTAGTAAACGGTTGGGGTTTTCCAGTATATTCAGCACACTCACCACACAGAGACTGCAGGGTGCCAGCAGGACAGCCATGGTATGATAGACTGCCGGTTTTACTTCCACTTTCATAAGTCTCCATATCATAAAGGGGATCAGAAGTACATAGACCGCAATACCGTAATATGTGACCACAGTCAAAACTTTCCCGGCGTTCATGGCTGCCCCTGTCACGCAGCTTACCATGATACCATTGTAGGTAACAAACCAGCTTGGCACAAAAGTATTGATATCACGCTTCATAAGGATATTACGGACTGTAAACACAAGGATATGTACACTGTGGATGACAAGGCCTGCTCCCCAGATAAACTTTCCCCCAGAGAATCCCAATTCAAAAAAATAACTCCCCAGGATCATGGTGACCATGGAAAATCCCGCATAGAGGCTACCCGGCACCACTGCCTTATACTCCTCCAGGCATGTCTTTGGAAACCGGACAAGCTTGACAATGTAACAGATCAGGATTACTGCTGCTGTCCACATCATAAAATGTCTCAGCCAGCTATAGCCAAATCCCGCGTAAACATTACTCAGAGTCAGCGCGCCTACGAAAGTGGGCAGTATAGGCACAGGTAATTTTTCCAGTCTATTCATCGTTTGTGTCCTCCTGATAATAAAATTCAAAATTGTCGCTCACATGGAAAAAGTCAGAGTAATCTATCTCAAATAAAGGTTTCCTTACCTTTGACACGTCAATCCTTCTAGCTATAAGCTGCTGGAGAACTCCGCTGTAGGACAGATCCCCCTGGATAACAGCACCCAGGATACGTCCGTCCTTGTGGATGATCTTCTTATATCCGTCCTTTCCCTCCTGTGTCTCCACCAGCTCCGTCTCATCCTGAGGATCCGGCTGCCCCAGAGACATAGTGGGAATACCGAAGAAATTCATGGTAGACTTGCTGGCAAAGAAATCTGTCATCTTCCGCCTCACTCCTGCCATATTGCTGCCGGCAATAATGCCCTCCTTGACAGCCACAGGCCAGATCGGAGCTCTGCCGGATACATCTCCGGCTCCATAGATCCCCGGTACATTAGTCTCTCCGAATACATTGAACAGAAGGCCAAAGCGGTCTGTCTCCACCTGACATCCCTCCAGAAACTCCACATTGGCGCGCACACCGGCTGTCACAATAAGAAAATCACAGGGAATTCTGCTGCTGTCTGAGAGGGCAAGTTCTTTTATATTTCCCTCCCGGTCACAGAACACTTCCTGCACGCTAACGCCGTAATACTGTTTTACTCCCCTTTCCACCATAGCCGATTCATAGACGGATGCCGCCTCTTTATCAAGCTGTCTGCACAGCAGATGGTCTGCCAGTTCCACCACCGTGGGCTTCACGTTGTTGTCAAGCAGGCCTGAAATTGTATCTAGTCCTACAAGCCCAGCACCCATGACCACCACATGTTTTGCTTTTGGCAGAATCTCCTTAATCCTGTCTATATCACTTAAGTTCCTGAATCCTATCACATTCCCTGCTTCTCTCATCCCCTTTACAGGAGGAATGAAGGTATGAGAGCCTGTCGCTATGAGAAGCCTGTCGAATCCAACGCTCTCTCCGTCCTTAAGAAGAACGGTGCGCTCTTCACAGTTTACAGAGACAGCCTCCCGGCCCCTCATAAATTGAATCCTGTATTTCTCCGTGTAATCAGGCTCCGTGAAGTTAAGCTGCTGTACAGCCCTGATGTTTCCCAGATAATGATGCAGGATACATCTGGAGTAAATGGTCTCATCCCCGGAGATCATCACGATCTCTCCGCCTTTATCCACCCTGCGGATTTCCTTTGCCGCATTGACGCCGGCTGCTGAGGAACCCAGAATCACATATTTCATAACCTATACCTCCTCAAACGTGATCGCCTGCATGGGACATTTTTCCACACACATAGGGGCGCCTTTTTTATCGCTGCTCCTGTGTATACACATATTGCACTTCATGATCTCCTTATGGTCATGACTGTCGCTTTTCAGAATGCCGAAGGGACATGACATGATACACATATAACAGCTCGCGCAGCGCTCCTTGTCATATTCCACATAGCCTGTCTCTGGATTCTTGCTCATAGCCCCTGTCATGCAGGTATATACACACTCCGGCCTCTCGCAGTGCCGGCAGAATATAGGTGCCGGCTTCGTCTCACTGTCGATCACCACACGGTTTCTGGCGTCTCCGCTGTCCGTCTCATGACTGACCACACAGGCGGTGACACAGGTCAGGCAGCCGATACATTTGCTGCGGTCTATTTTGATCCGATACATCTTCGTACCCCCTTATCTTTTTACAAAGCGGACTGCCGCTGATTTGTAGGATGGCTCTTTGGAATAGGAGTCATAAATGGAAGGTGTAAGCTTGTTGCACTCAATATAATGGATGGGCGCGTACAGTTCATCTTCCCTGACATTATCCGTGATCTTCACTGTAAAATCCGCATTCTGTCCGTTGGCAGAATACACACAGATCCTGTCATTTTCTTTTACACCGTGGCTTTTGGCAGTCTCCGGGTTCATGTACAGATATGCTTTTTTCAGAGAGACATCCTCTACAAATTTCACCTCTTTTGTCCGGCTCTGTGTGTGCCACTGCCCCACAGAACCGCGTCCCGTATTGAATACAAAGGGGAACTCTTCGGTTGTAGGCATGGGATTTTCCAGAGGCTTTTCAAATATAAACTGCGCTTTTTTAGAGGGTGTAAAGAACTGTCCGTCCTCATAAAGCCTTCTCTGGTCCTCCTGCAGTTTCTCTCCCTCTCTGAAGGGCCATTGGATGCCGTGGGAATTCTCAAGCTCTTCCCACTTCACCCCCGTAATATCACAGGGCATTCCCCTGGAGCATTCCTTCATCAGCGCGAAGCAGTCCTTTGGTGTCTCCCAGCCTCTGAGCAGATTTCCCATACCGAGAGCCTTTCCCACGCCTAATATGGCTTCGTAGTCGGATATCTCATTTTCTTCTCTCGGCAGTACCTGACGCATGGCGGAAAGCCTTCTCTCCAGATTGATATACGTTCCCTCTTTTTTCATGCCGGACACCACCGGGAAGAACACAGTTGCGCCTTCTGCACTCTCGATCGTATCATAGATATCCTGCACCACATATAATTCCAGTTTTTTTACAGCCTGGGCAAAGGTTTCATTGTTGGTCCAACTGTGTCTCGGATTGGTGCACAGGATCCACAGCCCTTTGATCTCTCCCGCATTGATGCCCTCAATGATCTGGTTATAGGTTTTAGTGGGCTTTTCTGCCAGCACGCTTTCCTCCACGCCCAGCGCTTTTGCAACTTTTGCTCTTCTGGCCGGGTCCGTGAAGTCACCGCCTGCGTAGAGAACTGCTGTATTGCTATAGGCACGGGAACCCATGGCATTGCACTGGCCTGTGATGGAATTGGCACCTGTTCCGGGACGCCCCATATTTCCTGTCATCAATGCCAGATTGATCACAGCCTGGGCTGTGCGTACAGCCTCATACCCCTGGTTCACGCCCATGGTCCACCAGAAGGATACGCGCTTTCCGGTGTGGATCAGTTCCACAAGCTCCAGGATCTGTCCCTCCGACAGACCTGTTACCTCTGCTGCCCGGTTCAATGTGTAGTCTTTTACAAATGCTTTGAATTCCCGGAACCTTTCGGTGTGCGCTTCTATGTATTTTTTATCCAGATAATCCTTCTCGATCAGAAGATTGGCAATGGCATAATACAGATATAGATCGCTCTTATGTTTCAAACCGTACCAGTAATCAGCGTTTCTGGCACTCTCAGACTTTCTGGGGTCTATGACGATCAGTTTTTTGCTGTGATTTTCTTTGATCTTTCCCCATACAATCGGGTGTGTCACCACAGGGTTCGCTCCGATAAGTATGATGGTGTCAGACAGCTCCAGATCCTTCAGTGTATATCCGGGGGCATCAAAGCCGTAGCTCTGCTTATGCGCCACTACCGCGGTAGCCATGCAGAGGCGGGTATTGCCGTCCACATTTGTCTTCAGATAGTTGCGCATCACATGGCCGAACAGGGCAAACTCTTCCATGGTAAGCTGCCCGGTGCTGATACCTGCCACACTCTCTGTTCCATATTTCTCCTGAAGCTCTCTAAGCTTGTCAGCTACGTACTGAAAGCCCTCCTCCCAAGGTACTTCCTTCATACTTCCGTCTGCCTGTCTGATCTTTGGAAGGGGGGATGGTTTTTTTACTGTAAGCTGTTTGTCCAGAGACAAGCCTTTGATGCAGCAGAATCCGTCATTGACCGGATAGCCTTTTGTTGGGACAACTTTCCTGATCCTGCCGTCCTCCACATAAAAATCCAGATTACAGTCTATGGCACAGTAATTGCAGGTGGATTGTATTTTCTTCATGACTTCCTCCTCTTTTTCCCTGAAATATCACGTAGTCATCCGTGTTTTCTTCTATTTAAAAGGATAACGCCATATACGCAAAAAAACCGTGACAAAAATCACGGTTTTCAGACAATTACTCTTCTTTAAAATATCGGTTCAGTGCGTCCGTATCCGGTATCACAAAGGTGTTCCTGTCATAACGGACAAGCCCCTGCTCTACCAGGACTTTAAGCTGGCGGGACGCGGTCTCCCTTTTTGTGCCCAGCATATCCGCAAGCTGGGTTACCGTTAGTTTCAGGGAGATGCGAACACCGACCTCCTCCTTTTTCCCATAATCACGGGCCAGTTTCCACAGCTTGGCTGCCATTTTCTTTTCCCCTCTTGTGGCATTGGTGGTATTCTTAAGCTGCCGGTACAGCCTGCGCACTTTATGGGACTGGGAGGAAAAGAGAAAACGCATGAGTCTAGCATCTGTCTCCATCAACGCCAGAAGCTGCTTTCTGGGAATGGCCAGGATCCGGGCAGATTCCATGATCTCACAGCTCACAGGCTCCGGCAGATCCTGAAGCACTTCCTCATTCAGCAGACTCCCTTTGCCCAGAACAAAGATCACTTTCTTTTCTCCCATGGAATTCATCTTATATAACGCAGCCGTCCCGCTGACCACAGCATATACTGTGACGATTTCTTCCCTCTCCCGATACAGATGCTGCCCTTTTTTCATTTCTAGCAGCACACTGTAGCGGGCCAGATGTTCCCGGCTGGACTGCCGTATCCCATCCGCACCGAATATGATCCTAAGTGATTCCTCTATCTCCTTCACTCTCGCGCTCCCATCTCACTGCTTTCACTCATCTGTCTGTGAATTGTTTTTATAACTGCCTTTTGCGGTCCAATAAACACACAAGCTTACTTCTGACTTATTATATCGTAACAGATGACAAATATCTACAATAAATTTCAGGATACACGCAGGGATATCAGCTCTGTATATGTGGTATAGAAGTATCCGATCCCTACAAACAGCAACAGCAAAACACCCAGAAACAACATAAAATGATACTGATGTTCACTTCGCATAACACTCATTTTATAATTCATGCACCAGGTTTTCACAGATTCCATGCTGCCCAATATGAGAAGTGCAGCCTGTACGGCAGGAAACACAAAGATTTCCGTCTCCTGCCTCAGGACAAAATACGCAGGAATAGCAGCAATCACCGTCACAGCAAAAACGATCCATGCCTTTTTATTATTCTGAAATATCATATCACATTCTACCTCCACAGCCTTTTTTCGCATCTTATGACTGTTTTGGCAGAATGTCAATAGGCTCCTCACAATGTCCCTTTTTTCCTGCATGAAATATTGCTTTGCGATTGGCCGGATACCGGGACTCAGCCCGCGTTAAGGGAACGTCTTCTTCTCTCCAGCTCTTCATCCATATTTCCCCGCTCTTTATCCAGTCTGTAAAAACACATGACCACGCAGATGACCACGCAGAGCCCCATGGGAATCCAGATAAAACTGGCTTCAATATACGCAAGTGCCTTTGGTGTCTGCGCTGCATTTGCCACATATCCGCCTTGTTTCAGAAGAAGACCGATCACTGCGCTGGCAAGGCCCATGCTCGCTTTTACAAAAAAGCCCTGGAAAGCGGCGATAAGGCCTGAAACGCTTTTATTTTTTCTGTATTCAGAATAGTCGATCACATCAGGCTGAATGGCAAAAGTGGTTCCGAATATGCCGTAGATACCAAGCCCTGTCACTGCCAGGCCGATAATCAGACATACTGCGGAAGTCTTACCAAGGTATATGATCAAATCTCCCGCTATATAAATGATCACACTCAGAAACATAACATTTCGCTTTGACATCTTCTTCTCCAGATATGGAAGCACAAGAAGCATGGGAAGGCCCGAAAGGATTCCAAACAATCCCACAAAGGTCAGCCATTCCGTCTTCTGAAGATTATATGTAAAATAATAAATAACTGTAGTATTGCGTACCACATAGATGGCAAAATAGAGGAAATTTACTGCAAAGAAAATCACGCTCTGTCCTGTCAGCCCTTTTAAATCCTGAGCAAGCGAAGATTTCTCCCGCTTGACAGAGGGCGGCACCACTTCCTCCGTATTTAAAAATGTAACTACAAAAATAAGCATGGCTGCGATTCCGTAGATGGTCATAGTCACCAGATATCCCTTTTTGGCATTTCCTCTTCCAAAAAACTCCACAAGGGGTGAGGTGATGGTCATAACGATTGCTGTTCCGATCATGGCGCAGATCATACGGGAGGAAACCAGACAGTTTCTCTCATGTAAATCTGAAGTAAGCCGCGGAACAATGGTGTTAAGCGGAATGTTCACCACTGTATAAGCTGTACAGAGCAGACAATAGGTCACATAAGCCCAGACAATCTTTCCCGTCATATGTAAATCCGGCACAAAAAATGTCATGATAGTAAAGACAGCAAACGGAACTGCTCCCACGAGAAAATAAGGTCTTCCCTGTCCCCATTTTGTGTGGGTCCTGTCCACCAAAATCCCCATTCCCGTATCAGTCAGCGCGTCAATAAACTTTGTGACCAGCATCAGCGTACCCGCTACGGCCGCTGATATTCCAAACACATCTGTATAAAATATCATCAGATAAGACGCCATGGTACTGAATACCAGATTGCAGCCGAGATCCCCCACCCCGTATCCAATCCTTTTTTTCCACTTTGATGTCACAGCGCCATTCCCCTCTGACGGGATGTTCTGCAAACACTCTGCCTGCTCCATATTCCTTCCTCCTTAAATCTTTTTCTTCCTTCTTTTTTATCTTTTTTACATCTTATTTTCCATGACAGTCCCTATTCTGCCAGTTTTGTAAGCTGCTTCATATCTTCCTTCAAATTTTGATAGATAGAGTGATACAACCTGAAATATTCATTGTATTTTTCATGGTTCTTCTCATCCGGCATGATTTTTTCGTCCAGCACCTGCCATTTTTTCACTTTTTCATAGGACAGAATGCCTGTACCGATACCTGCCAGGATCACATCTCCCATATTCGCTTCCACATCCTGTTTTGGACAGACCACCGGATAGCCGGTCACATCAGCGAAAATCTGTCTCCACAGTTTTGATTTTGTCACCCCTCCGGCCAGGAGGATATACTCACCAAGCTCCTCTCCTGTGGCTTCCATGGCGTCTCTCAGGGAATAGGCAACCGCCTCCAGAAATGCCCGGTACAGATGACCCTTGGTGTGCGCCAGGGACAGCCCCACGATAGTACCTTTTGCGTCGGAATCCCAGACCGGGCTTCTCTCCCCCATAAAATAAGGAAGAACAACCAGTCCGTCACTTCCCACCGGTATCTTTTCCGCCTGATGGTTCAGAAGGTCATAGGCACTGCCTCTCCCCTCTGACTCCGCGCGCATCTCTTCCTCTGCAAAGGTATTCCTAAACCATTTTACTATAGCACCTGCTGTTGCTCCCCCGGCAAAGTAATAGGAAAGATTTTTCGCATCATACAGGTAGGGCCATACGATCAGCCCGTTTCCTTTTACCGGCTTATCAGAAATCAGCGCCGCGCACATGGAGGTTCCGATGGCCGCTGCGTAGATGCCGGATTCCAGCACACCCAATCCGATATTGGCAGCGCCGCAGTCAATGCCCCCTGCAATGACCGGCATTCCCTCCATAAGCCCCAGACTCTGTGCTGCCTCTTTTGTAAGGCCTCCTGCAATGTCTGTGGATTCCACAAGCTTCCTGGGCATCTTCTCCATGGGAATTCCCATAGCCTCCATCATTTCCTCTGACCAGGTTCTTGTGCGCATGTCGAAGATCCCGCCAATATTTCCGGCTGAAGAATAGTCAATGACAATCTGTCCTGTCAGATGATATATCACATAATCGTTGGGAGGAAGAAAGAGTTCTGTCTTTTCCCAGTTTTCCGGCTCATGATTCTTTATCCAGAGCATTTTTGTGTATCCATAGTAGGGATCAGCGCCATTCTGGGTGATATCCAGAAGTCTTTCTTCCCCCACATGTGACAGAACCCAGTCACTTTCCTCCTGTGCCCTTCTGTCCATCCAGATCAAACATGGGCGGACCGGCTGCATCTCCTTATCAAGAGGTATACCGGAACCTCCGTAGAGACCGCTGACAGCAAGACCGCTGATGTCCTCTTTTGCCACTCCGGATTTATTCACTGTTTCCCTGATAGATACAAGTGCTGCGTCCAGCCACACCTGGGGCCACTGTTCTGCCCATAAGGGGCGGGGTGTCAGCACATCGTACTCCACCAGATGTTTTGCTATGAGATTCCCCTCTGTATCCATTAATATAGTTTTTGTACCGGATGTACCGATATCCGTACCTAATAAATATTTCATTACTGTTCTCCTTCAGCAGATATTTTTAGCTGGCTGCAACTGCTCAGTACCCGCAGGTCTGCCGGGCAGATGCAGCCGTTGGTTCTTTTTTAGAAACAGGTGAAAGCTCCGTCCACAATGAAATCTGAACCAGTGGTAAAGCTGCTGGTATCTCCTGCCAGATATACCGCAATAGACTGCAGTTCTTCCGGACGTCCCATACGTCCCATAGGCGCCATGGCATTCCACTGTTCGATCAGAGGCTTCAGACTTGGGGAGTTCAGTGTCAGCTCTGTTCCCATGTATCCCGGGCTGATGCAGTTTACCCTGACACCGCGCTTTGCAAATTCAATGGCCATGGATTTTGTAAGCTGGACAACACCTGCCTTGGATGCGTTGTAGGAACACTGGGGCTGGGGTACATTTACAATGTGGGCTGACATGGAGGCTGTGTTGATTATGGAGCCGTGTCCCTGTTTCAGCATCTGTTTTGCCGCCGCCTGTGCAGTTAAGAAGACACCGCTTAAATTGATATCAATAACTTTTTTCCACTGCTCATAGGTCATCTCCTCACAGGGGATGTTCATGCAGATTCCCGCATTGCAAAAGGCTGCATCCAGTCTGCCAAATGTACTCATGATCTCTTCCATCATGGCGTTGACTTCCTCCGGCTTTGTAACATCGGTCCTTATGGCGATGGTCTTCACACCGTTTTCTTTTGCGATGCCGGCCGCAGTCTTTTCTGCCTCCTCAATATCCACATCCACAATTGCCACATCGCTGCCCGCTTCAGCAAGGGCGATGGCTATCTGCTTTCCAATACCTCTGGCACCTCCTGTTACAAAAGATACTTTTCCGTCCAGTCTCATTTTCTCGATAATACCCATAGTTTTTCTCCTTTTCTCTGTACTGCTCGTTTTTGTGATTTAATTTTGTAAAATCATTTTGTAAAATATATTTATATAATAATCCTCCCACTTCATTTCGTCAATATGTATAACCATCCAAATATAAGGGGTGATTTTTATGAATTTCTACCAAAGGTGTTCTCTGAAAATTTGTGCTATACTCTATTGTATAAAGTTTTTTTATAAATCTCCTTTACAAATACGGAAACGCCCTTATTCCATACCGGCGTATACGATGATATACAGAAAGGAAAGAATACCATTATGGGAAATATTACATTGACTGATATAAAGAAAAACAATTATTCTCTGATCTATAATCTGTTGTATGAACAGGAAAAGCTCTCCAAACAGGAGATTGCCAACCAACTCCATCTCAGTCTACCCACAGTAACGCAGAATCTGGTGGCGCTGGAAGAAGCAGGGCTGCTCAAAAAGGGAGGACAGTTTGAATCGCAGGTGGGAAGAAGAGCGGTTGCCTACACCATATGTCTTCAGGCGGGAATCGGGATCGGTGTGGAGATTTTAAAGAAACAGATAAAGATCCTGGCAGTGGATTTAAAAGGCAGGATCTGTGGCTGTACAGAACAAAAGCTTCTCTATAGAAATGATGACGCTTATTATAAGGAGATTGCAGGATTTGTCAGCACTTTTATCCGGGAAAGCGGCTTTATGAAAAAGCAGGTTCTCGGCATTGGTTTTGCTGTACAGGGATTGACAACGGCTGACGGACAGGAGATCATCTTCGGAAAAACCCTGGGATATACCGGTCTTAAGATCACAGCCCTCTCCAGATATCTGGAATACCCCTGCATGTTCCTCCACGACGCCAAATGCGCTGCCGCCACAGAGCTGTGGAACCGCAGAGATCTGACAGATGCCATATATCTCTCTATAGGCAAACATCTGGGCGGCGCTGTGATCATCGGCGGCCAGACTGTGATGGGAAAACAAAACCATGGCGGTGCTGTGGAGCATATGACTTTGGTCCCCAAAGGACGGCAGTGCTACTGCGGCAAGTCCGGCTGCATGGAGACCTACTGCTCTGTCAACGCACTGCTTTTGGAGGAAGAGACACCGGAGGAATTCTTCACCGGACTGAGGGATGGGGATAAGGAGAAAAAGGGAAGGTTTGATGAATACCTGGATCACCTCTCCACAGCAGTCAATAACCTGCACATGGTGATGGACTGTGATGTGATCCTTGGAGGACATATGGCTCCATATCTGACAGAAGAAGATCTGCAGGTGCTGCACGAAAAGGTACGGGAGAAATCCGCTTTTCCGGATGAGCAGGACTTTATCTTTTTGTCTGAATCGGCAAAGGATTCTGTGCCTGTGGGCGCGGCGCTTGGATTTGTGAAAGAGTTTCTGGAAGAGATCTAGAGTACGTTTTTCAGGGATCTCACCTTTCTCTCTGTCACCACATCCCCGGGCAAAATCTCACTGCAGAGGATGGGTGAATCAGCCGTATACCGACTCCTTCCCGCAGCCGCTGCCGCTCTGCTCCGGTTGGCATAGCAGTAGAGGCATCCGTGAGGACAGGTATCGTAGGAGCCTATGTCTATGCTCTCCATACAGCCGCACTCATTCCTCTGGTTTTTATCCTTTTTTATATCCAGGCCGCACCCGCACAGGTGCCGGATCAGTTCCCCGTCAATACAGCTCCCGTGACCGATCCCGTATTGCTGCAGATCCGCTTTCTCCGCGCAGGTCACGATCTGCATACCATGATTTTTTGCAGTATGAGCCAGCTTTTCGGCAAATTCACCCAGGCTTTTGTCCTCAAAAGCTTCACAGCCCAGCTTTTCCAAGTTCTTTTTTATCTTTGGATAATAGTCCAGAAAACTGATGACCACCTGCTTTGTGTACCCCTCCAGTTCTTCCGCGATCCGGGCAAAGGCCTGCAGATGGTATTGCGGGGTATAACGGGCATTGAAGAAAACCGGGTCATAGCGCCATACGGCCCGCTCTGCTCCTATGGTCCCTGAAAGCGATTTGAATGCGGGAAGCAGAATCTTTTTCTTATCCGGCAGCCCCGGCTCCACGTCCTTTCCATATCCGGTCAGGGTAAACTGAAAATAAAACATATACCGCTCCAGAAGCGGCAGCCTGTCAAGCATTGGCACAGGGTTCTTGGTCCAGAACACAATGCAGTCCACCACATCCGGCGCCAGGGATATCCTGCTCACCTGATGCCGGTTAAAGGGATTGCGGACACAGGCGTATCCCTCCTCTATTCTGCCAAAAAACCAATCCGCATAATATGCCGGCACATCCGTCCTTCGGCTCACACTCAATATCAATCAGACCACCTCTTTCTCGAAAATATGTTCGTTTTTTCTGATTATACACCTTTCTGTCTCCAGACACAACCGTGACACAAATTTCAAGAAAAATCCCCCAAAATTCGTCTTGTTCCATCCCTCTCCATTGTCTATACTTAAAGGCAGGAAAAGGTAATGAACCGTTACAGGAAACATTTTATGACAGGAGGAACGATCATGAACAGAGAATACCATGTGGCAGTCACAGGCTGCGATCATGCAGAGGGAACAAAAGAGAATCCCTTTAAGACCATATCAAGGGCGGCAAAGGCGGCTGAGACAGGAGACAAGGTCATTGTACACGAGGGTGAATACCGGGAATGGGTGAAACCAGAGCACAGCGGCTACAGCAATATCAGCCGGATCGTATACGAAGCTGCAGAAGGCGAAAAGGTTGTGATCAAAGGCTCCGAGCGCATCCAAAACTGGGAGAATATCGAAGGAACTGTCTGGAAAGCAGTGGTTCCCAACACACTTTTCGGGGATTATAACCCCTATAAGGAAGCCCTTTGGGGTGATTGGTTCATCTATCCCGATGACAACTCCGTCCATGCAGGCGATGTCTATTTAAACGGCAAATCATTTTATGAAGCCAAATCCCTTGACGACGTGAAAAATCCCCAGATCCGCACAGAGGGGTACAACCCGCCGTGGACAAAACATCCGGAACCGATCAAAGATAAAGAGTGGACCATCCATCAGTGGTATGCTGAGACAGACCATGATAATACATATATTTATGCCAATTTCCAGGGCGCTGACCCTAACAAAGAACTGGCTGAGATCAATGTGCGCAAATGCTGCTTCTACCCAGAGAAGACAGGTATGAATTATATCACCGTGCGGGGCTTTGAGATGGCACAGGCCGCCTGCCCGTGGACACCTCCAACCGCTGACCAGCCGGGTCTTATAGGCGCCAACTGGAGCAAGGGCTGGATCATTGAAAACAATATCATCCACGACGCAAAATGCAGCGGTATCAGCATCGGCAAAGAAGCCTCCACAGGCCACAACCTCTGCACCAGAAGACACAGAAAACCAGGTTACCAGTACCAGATGGAAGCTGTGTTCCGTGCCCTGAAGATTGGCTGGAGCAAAGAAAAGATCGGCTCCCATATTATCAGGAATAATGTCATTTATGACTGCGGACAGAACGGTATTGTAGGCCATATGGGATGTGTATTCAGCCAGATCTACAATAACCATATTTACAACATTGCCGTAAAACATGAGTATTTCGGTTACGAGATCGCAGGCATCAAGCTGCACGCAGCCATTGACGTACAGATTCATAACAATAATATCCATGACTGTACCCTAGGTACCTGGCTTGACTGGCAGGCACAGGGCACCCGGGTCAGCAAAAACCTCTACTACAACAATGACCGTGACCTGATGGTTGAAGTGACACATGGTCCTTACATGGTGGACAACAACATTTTTGTCTCCGCCTACAATTTTGACAATATCGCCCAGGGCGGCGCTTATGTCCACAACCTTTGCTGCGGAACCATGAGAAGAGAGGATGTCCTGAACCGTTCAACACCCTACCACTTCCCTCACAGCACCGAAGTTGCCGGCACCACACCTGTTTACGGCGGAGATGACCGTCTGTACAACAACATTTTCGTAGGCAGCGCAGATGCCTATACCGAGCAGTCCTTATGCGGAACGGTAGGCTACAACGGTTCCACCACTACCCTGGAGGAATATATGGAGACAGTTGCCTCCATGGGCAATGAGGATCTGGAAATGTTTGAACAGGTAAAACAGCCTGCATACATTGATCACAACGCTTATCTGAAAAACGCTCCTGCCTTTGATGCAGAAAAGGAAAATTATATAAGTACGTCTGATCCACAGGTAAAAATCTTGGTGGAGGAAGATGGAACTTATCTTGAAATCCATGCAGAAAAAGGGCTGCTTGACACCCCTGCTGAAATCATCTGTACCGAAAAGTTGGGAATGGTCCGGATTCCCGAAGCTCCGTTTGACGGCCCCAACGGTGAATCCATTGTTCTGGACACTGACTATAGCGGTTCCAAACGCTGCGAAGCACCATCTGTCGGTCCTCTGGAAGGCCTGAAAGAAGGATATAACAAGATAAAAGTCTGGGGATAATCTCCTCATGGAAAATGGGACGCCCTGTTACAAGGCGTCCCATCTTTTAACCACTTTTATCTGTTATCTGCTTTCATTTGATCTTTCATTTGTCCAGATATCGTTTTTCATATTCATTCACAGAGATAGGCTTGCTGAACAGGAATCCCTGTGCCAGCTCCACACCGCAGGCGCGGAGAACGGCAAGCTGCTCCTCCGTCTCAATTCCCTCTGCCACGATCTGTATCCCCATCTTCCTTCCCAGCTCCACAATAGAGCCTACGATAGCCCGGGCCTTGGTATTGTTCACTACATCATCCACCATACTTTTGTCCAGCTTCAGAACATCGAATTCTACTGCTGACAGAAGTGCCAGATTGGCATACTCTGTGCCGAAGTCATCAATCGTTACAATGAAACCCGCCTCCCTGAGATTTTCGATCAGAACTCCGATATCTATGTTATCAATGCTTCTCACCGTCTCTGTGATTTCGATTTCAAGATATCTGGGGGATATTTCATATTTTTCACAGATTGAGAGAAGCCGCTCTATAAAGTGCGGTTGGATCAGGGAATACCGGGAGAAATTCACGGATACAGGAAATCCTTTTTTCCCCTCCCTGCTCCATTCCTTTATCTTGGAACAGATGAATTCAAATACAAAGAAATCAATCTGGCTGACAGTCTGGGACTCCTCAAGCAGAGGCAGGAAATTGCCGGGAAGCACCAGGGAACCGTCTCTTGACTGATACCGGATCAAAGCCTCCGCCCCCACTGCCATCCTGTCCGCCGAAGAAATCTTTGGCTGCAGATAGACTACAAACTGGTTTCTGCTGATCTCCTCTCTGAGGATTTCAGGGTCCGTCAGATAAAGCAGTTCATCGCTGTGATGACGGTACCTTTTTGAAGCCGGATTATTTCTGTAGAATTCCTTTTTGTCCTCATACATTCTGGCGTCTGCATTGGCCACTGCCTGTCCCACATCCATAAGCTTTTCTGTCCACTGGGACCCAATTGCAGCCTTACAAAGCTCATCTCTTTTAAAAGCAGCCCTCAGCTCACTCACCATTCCCCGGAACTGTTCCTTGGAGACCGAAGGGCAGACGATCACAAACTCATCGCCTCCCACCCGATAGAAATTTCCTTCCCCAAAAACCTGCTTCATGCGCTCTGCGCACTCTATGAGCACTTTGTCCCCAAACGCATGGCCATACCGGTCATTGATGTCCTTAAGCCCGTTGACATCCAAATAGACGATACCAACACTTCCCACTTTTCCGGTCATCTCCTGCATATCTTCAATGTAACGGTTTCTGTTGTAAAAGGATGTCAGGGTATCGTGATAGCTGAGATGGGAAAGCTGCTGCTCATCCTCGGCTCTCCGATAGGCCAGCAGAATGAAGTAGCAAAGGGTCTGGAGAATGGAACCAATGTTCATCAGACGTTCCTCCGGAAGGTTATCCACTCCCAGACATCCCATCAGAACCCCTTCTCTCTCAAGTAGTGCCACAGCCGTATTGCGGATGTTCCGTTCTTCGATGATCGCTTCACTTCCCGGAAATACTTCTTTAAACTCTTTTGTATCCTTTATAACGATACAGCCTTTCTGGTTCAGCACCTCCCGCCACTGTTCCAGCCGCTCATGGGGCAGCCCCCTAAGAACTTTCTCTCCATTTTCCACACCCGAAGCACACCACTCATAATCTCTATACAAAAAGCCTTCACGCATATTGAACATATATGCTCTCTCAGCTTTTAAAAAGGTTCCGATCTCCTGGAGTACATCACTCACCGCATCTTTCATATCCTTTTTGCAGTACAGGGTTCTGACACACTCCATCACCATCTGTTCTGAACTCAGGGCGTATTTCAGCTTTTCTTTTTCATGTTCCGCTTCCGTAGTGTCAAAAGCCAGCTCCAGACGTGCCCGCCTTCCGTCCCATTCGATCAGACGGTCTTTTAACAGATAATGACGGCCTGTGATCGGATTGGTAGTCTCCCAGGTATAATTCTCTCCGCTCTTTAAAAATTTATTGGTACAGAAGGGGCAGGGGCTGTCCCTTCCCTGAAGTACGCGGTAGCACACTTTTTCTTTAATATCATCCACATGAAAACTGCGCTTTCCCGCATCATTTATAAATAACAGCTCATAGGTATCCATATCAGAGACATATAAAAGTTCCGATATTTCGTTCATGGGAGCCTGCAGATCCTTGGTCATTCTGGAAAGCTTTCGGCTTTTTTCCAAATTGGCATTTTCCATCATATCAACAGCCCTGCGCCGCTTTTCCTGCTTTTTCATATAGAATGCCAGCAGAACCGCCGCAACAGTACATATGAAAATCAGGGCGGCAAAGCAGATCTGTGCCATACGGACATAGCGTTCCGCATATTCCTCCGCAACGCCGACACTCTCATCAGCCAGCCAGAAAAAGTCTTCGCTGAGACTGTAAAGCCGGCCGCTGTCCGCGCCGTCTCTCACTTTCAGGATCTCCTGTTTTATTTCACTCCAGCGCTCCTGCATGCTGGTCATCATTTCCTGGTATTCTGAGTCCTTCAGCCTGACCAGATGGTTCTCCCCTTTACCGGTGCGCAGCTCTTCAATAATGCCGTCCAGTCTGCTGATCAAAGCGTCGTCTCTGTGACCTTCCAGTTCCTCCTTCACCAGCCTCTGGGTTGCTCCGCGCACAACACCGGTATAATTGATGACTCTTGCATTTCCCTGAAGATTTCCCATAGAATACAAGGACAGCAGACCTGATAAAATAAGAGCGACCAACAGAAAAATAGTCATCATTCTCTTTTGCATATGCCCTTCCCCTCAACCCTTTCTCACAGACAGCCCTGCAGCATTTAAGCTGTTCAGTACCCCCGCAGTTACCATATTTCTCTTTATTATTCTTAAGTATAGGATGTATTTTACTGCAAGTCAATCTGCTTTGTCTTTATACATTAAAAACCTTTTTCTATACTTTAATTTGGCGTAGTCCAGTATTCTTTTGAGATAGACGGAATCATAAGCTCCTCCGATCACGCCTGCCACGGGAATCCCCTGAAGGAACTTCATATACAGCAGTTCCCCGGAAAGAACAGCGGAGGTTTCTTTTATCTGTTCTCTGCTGTCATATCCATGGGGCAGGGTCTGTTCCATGATAAACCTGTCTGCCCGGTCATTGATTGCTTCCAGCTCCTCTCCGTAAGACAGGGCTGCCTGAATGAGCAGCAGTATGAAATATTTCTCCTCCTCCGTGTCATAAGGAAATCCATAGTGCAGTGCCGTCTCATAGATACTTTTCAGTATCATGCCCGTAAAAAGAGGAATATCCGGAAGACCGATACCCAGTATCCCAAGGCCTACTCCTTCCACTCCTGCCAGGAGAAGATTTTTATTTCCCGCAGCCTCCGCCTTCTTTTTAAAGGCGCGGAGTGTTTTTTTATTTTCCAGCAGTCCGGCTGCGTAGGCATCTACTTTATACGTGTGCTCTATCTTCTCCCTGGAATATGTCTTCTCTATCACATCCGTTCCCTTCTCAAATATGAGGCCGAATGCCTTTTCAAACGCCTTATCCAGAGTCTCCTGCAGCCTGGCCGGTACCTTTTCTTCTAAAGTCCGGTCAAGAAAAGACCCTTTCTTCTCCTCATTTCGTTTTAGAAATGCCTGCTCTTTTTTTAGAACCGCTTCTATCTCCGCTGTCATAGTAGTTTTTTTCTTCTACCGATCATGTTTCCGCCTTTCCAAAGAAGTTTCTGTCTGCTGCTACTATATATATTCCAGTTCACTGAATGCTTTTATAAATTCTTTTTTTCCATATCCCTCGAATTCTGCTTCCAGCATGGTTTCATCCTCACTCACCACAACGCCTGTTCCATATCTGGAATGCCGGACAAGCTTCTGCTGTTTGGCCGGTTCTGTCTGTTCCAATCTCTCTTCCAGCCTCTCTTCCGTTCTCTGTTCCGGTCTCTCTTCCGATTTCTGATGCATTCTCTGTTCCGAATACCCGGCAGACATGCTGCGCCTCTGTTCCTGCACCTGGCGTTTTAAGTCCTGCAGGCTCACAGCAGGGCCTGTATCCTCGCAGCTTTCCAAAAGCTTTGGCGGAATCATGCGGATATAACGGCTCTCCCCCGGTTCAGCCCTCTCCTGAGGATTGGTGTAATAGGACAGCTCCAGATGATCCTTTGCTCTGGTGATCCCCACAAAAAACAGTCTTCTCTCTTCCTCCTCCCCCTCCATATCCCTGGTTCTGAGCGGAATCAACCCATAATTCACCCCTGTGATAAACACACATGAAAACTCCAGCCCCTTTGATGCATGGATGGTCATGAGTTTTACGCTGTCTTTCTCCCGGCTGATATCCTCCCGCAGCACATCCAGTCCGTAGAGCGAGGAGGAATTGACAAACTCCCGCATTCCTGACACCCGGTCTGTCTGCTGTTCTCTCACATAGGCATACATGATTCCAAACATTCTGTGCACTGCGTCACTGTCCTCGCAAAATGATACCGACACAGGGTTTAAATACCGGTCCAGTTCAAAATAGGAAAACAGCTCCTCCTCATTGTCCAGTTCCCTGCATTTTTCCATCAGTCCGCACATTTTATCAAACAAGACAGATTTTCCCCGCTGACCGTCCCGGACGATCTCCTCAGCTTTTTTCCCGCTGATGCCTTCCCCGTACTCCCGGCTGGACAGCACATAGATCCCGGATGCCGCGTCCTTTGTATTCAGAGAAAAGCGAAGAAGACGGATGCACCATTTGAGCACAGGCACATCACCCACCGTCTTCTTTAAGGATACCTCGAAGGGGATACCCTCTCTTAAGAACACATCCTCAAATATTTGGGACTGGCTCTGCAGACGGTAAAACACAGCCATCTCTCCATAAGATATGCCCTCTTCATGCAGTTTTTTCATTCTGGCCGCAAGATAGCAGGCGTCCTGAAAAGCATCATACTGGCGTCTGACTATGATCCTGCTTCCCGGCTCCCGGACTCCTGTAAGAGGGATGCCGTTCTGGAGAAAACACCGGGCAGCTTCCAAAATAGAGGTACTGGAGCGGTAGTTGACGGGAAGCGCAAGCTCCTTTGCCTGATATTTGTGCTTTAAAGTATAAAATATCTGAAAGGCACTGCCCCGCCAGCTATAGATCACCTGGTTTGGATCCCCCACCGCAAACAGGCTAGCTCCGCGGCTTATGAGAAGGTCCATGAAGACAAGCTGCTGGGTGTCACTGTCCTGGACTTCATCTACTATGACCCACTTGGGAGATACAGATTTCTGCTTTTCCTCCTTCAGGAGAAAATTTGCATTTTCCAACAGGTCAAAAAAAGTCATTTTATCCTGCTTTGCCTTCTCCTCCCCAAGCAGCCCGGCAAGCTTAAAAATATCATCCTGATATTTTGAAACCCTTTTTTCCTCCTCCCGGACAGCCATGGCTGACTCTAGTCTTTTTTTAAGGCGGTTCTTATATTTTATCTTCAGTTTATGCTGTCTGATCAGGTCATAGGCAAGCTCCAGTTCCTCCTCGGGGTCTATGACCAGAAACTCCTTCGTATAATCCAGGTTCTCCACTGGAAGGAATTCCCGCAGATAATACAGAGCTGTACTGTGAAAGGTGCCGAACCCCCTGAGCTTATCCGCAGGCAGGTCCGGTTCTGCTGCCAAAAGTCTGGATTTGATCTCATCTGCTGCTTTATTTGTAAAGGTGAGCACTGTCATATCCTCGTAACCCACCCCTTTTATATGGTGCAGATACTGGATCTTGGCGATCAGCACTGTCGTCTTGCCGCTCCCCACGTTTGCGTTCACCACACAGGCAGGACTCTCATCCAGAACCGCTTCTCTTTGATATGGATTCAATCTGTCCAGTTCTTTTTCAAAATTCAATTCCATGCTGTATCCCCCGCACTGTCAACCGTTTTTCCCGTCATGTAAATGCGAATATCTCCGTCTGATCTTTTCCTCTGTGTCCTTCTTATTGCTCCCCTTGTCTGACAGACGCACTTCCAGGCGAAGGGCAGCCGGGGCATCTGTGTAAAAGGCAATCATATTTTTCAGGCTCTGCCTGTTGGCGTCTTCCAGGATCCACATCTGATAAAAGGTGCTGGATGTGGGAAGAAACAATATGTTTCCTTCAATGTTTACCTCCTCCACAGTATTCAAAAATGCTGCCATGGACTCCCCATTCCGGCTCAGCAAGGCGCAGAATTCTTTCCATTTGGAGGGAAGCTCCGCAAACGCGAACGGTTTCTGCATATAAGTGGAGGGCGCGTGTTCGGGCAGTTTCATCCCCATGGGAGGATCCAGTTCCATCAGCAGATTTTCCAGACCCCAGCGCACAATGCTTTTGTCCAGCCGATAATCACCTACGCAGGCCGCGCAGCCGTCTTTACATTTACAGCCGCTTACCATCTCTATGGCATGTTCTATGATCTTCGGCATGAGTTCATAGGCTTTTTCCGCATATCCCAGGCCGCCCACATACTCATCAAAAATATAGAGGCAGACTTCTTCCTCGAGACCTGCACCCATATCCAACGCATTGCCTGACATGGTGATGCCTATATCCTCCTGTTCTGTCATGGTTGCCATCCGGGCAGCATTCCGAAGTGCATAACAGACGCCTTCAAAATGGTTGTTTCTCAAAACCTGTCCGTTTCCTGTTTCCCTTATCAGACTCCTGTAAACCTTCACAACATTTGAGGGAATGGTGATCCAGGTACTTTCCGTGTCAAAATCCTTGGACAAGGGCTGCTCAAGCTGCCCGTATCCCAGATTCTGATGGTTGTGGAACTGCAGTTTTTTATACATGTAAACGGATTCCTTTACATTGACATCGCCGAATGAAACCCTTATCCTTTTATATTCCTTCTCTGCATTCCCATGTATGACACGGATCTCTGCGGCGCTTCCCGGCATGGTGTAATAGTTTCCGCAAAAGGGTACCGCATAGGAGGTTTTCGTCTCCCTGTCCATTTGTACGATTTCATACTGGGCGCCTCCGTGCATGTACACTGCACCTTCATGGATCTCCCGGAAAGCCTGCATCTCATCCATCTCTGTAATGATCCTGGAATTCTCCCGGTCCACCAGTTTATATCTGACCTTATCTATATTTCTAAGACTATAGTCACCTGCCGGAAATGTATCTCCGGACCAGGCAAATCTGCCATCCTGGGCATGCAGCTCTTTTACCCGCAGAAGAACCGGTATCGTCTCACCCAGATCGGGAAAAACAGCGATATCATCAAGAGTAAGGGGCAGTTCCGCCGCCGCTGCCCGGATATGGGCAAGTTCAATGAGAAGATTGTCTCTGTCCACCACTGCGCTCTCGCTCTCCCCGTCAAAAAGCCAGTCCGGATTGATGGAGATATACTGGTCAAACGGCAGGTTGTCCAGGATCAGATAGTTGGTACAGGCTCTGCCGCTTCTTCCGGCTCTTCCTGTCTGCTGCCAGAAGGAAGCTCTGGTTCCCGGAAATCCGGCGAGCACGGTTGTGTCTATTTTACCGATGTCTATGCCCAGCTCAAGAGCATTGGTGGAAATAAGGCCGCAAAGCTCCCCGGCCGTCATTTTCCTTTCAATCTCTTTCCGTTCTCTTGGGGTATAGCCTCCCCGGTAGCCTGAAATCCGCGCTGTAAGTCCTGCACCGGGAATGCCCTCCCCCTCCAGCAGATCACGGGCTTCTTTTAGGATAACTTCCACGTTTCTGCGGGATTTGGCAAATGTGAGAAAGCTCTGTCCCTTCTCTGTCAGTTCTGCCGCCATGGACGCCGCCACAGAGTTACTCTGCACCTGCCCGTAATACTGGTTGTCTTTCCCGTATATCTTAGGCGGCTGGAGAAAAACATATTTTTTCTCCGGAGCAGGGGAACCGTCCCTGTCAATGCAGAGAAATTCCCTCTGACAGACTGCCTGGGCAAGTTCCACAGGGTTTGCTATGGTAGCGGAACTGCAGAGGAACTGAGGAGTGGCGTGATAGTATCTGCATATCCTGGACAGGCGGCGGAATACATTGGCAAGGTGTGAGCCAAATGCACCGCGGTATGTGTGCAGCTCGTCTATGACTATGTATTTCAGGTTTGAAAAGATAAAATCAAAGCCGGCTTTGCTGTGGTTAGGAAGGAATGCGCTGTTGAGCATCTCCGGATTGGTAAGGATGATGTTGGCATTCTTCCTGATTCGGCTCCGCTCGGCAGGAGGAGTATCGCCATCATATACCCCTGCGGACAGTCTGTGCTGTCCAAATGCCTCCGTCCAGGGTTGTATTGCCCGGTATTGGTCGCTTGCCAGGGCTTTTGTAGGATACAGGAAAATAGCCCTGGACTGGGGATTGGTCAGTATTTCCTGTATGACAGGGAGAAGGAATCCCAGGGTCTTGCCGCTGGCTGTGGAGGTTGTGATGACTATATTTTTCCCCTGCATGGCCTGGGTAAACATCTCTGCCTGATGAGTGTAGAGGCTTTTGATTCCTGTGGAGGACAGGTGGGAGCAGATTTCCTCTGACAGGCCGGATGGATATGGGGCATACTGCGGGGGTGTTGATGGGATGGTTTTTTGGTATACGATTAAATCTTCTATTTGCATGGGGAACTCCTGTTGGTTTTTTGTGAGTGAGGAACGTTTGTTCTTAGTTTAGCATTTTTGGCGGGGAGATGCAATGGGGATGTGGTCCATGTGATTTGGGTGGTTTACGGACGGAAAGAGTAGCCCTCTGGGGATGATAATGATCACTTTCCTCTCCGGATTTGGGTGGCTCACGGACGGAAAGAGCAGCGGTCCGGGGGCAGGGCAGGCAGGGATAATTCATCCGACGTTCCGCTGGCAGGCAGCTAACCTGCTGGCATTCACTAAATTCGTCGGCAAAGGCCTCCTCATTAAGTGTCTGCCGCAGGTGGATCTGCCTGCCGCTCCACTTAGCCTACTGAATTATCCCTGCCTGCCCTGCCCCCGGACCGCTGCTCTTTCCTGTTGGTGGAATGCGGATGGGATAAATGAGTGGAGGTTATTTTGATTGTAAAGGAGATGGATAGACGGAGGTTCTCTGGGTCATGAATGGAATAAATGAACAGAGGTTATTGCGAATGTGAACAAGATGGATGAGCAGAGATTATTTGGATTATGAAGGAGATGGATGGATGGAGGTTCTTTGAGAGTGCGGGTGGGATGAATGGATGGAGATTGTTTGGATAAATGATGAAATATTGGGATTTTAGTTGACATTGGGGGGTGATGTGTTATTATGAAAGCATACGTTTTAAATCATATGTTTTAAATCGAGTGGTTTAGGACGAGTGATATAGCGGATATTTGAATATTATTAGGGATGGAGTGATGAGGGATGCCGCCTAAGGCTAAGTTTACTAGGGAAGAGATTGTGAATGCGGGATTGAGTATCGTGAGGAAAAGGGGGATGGGTGCGGTTACGGCCAGGGAGCTGGGGATGGAGCTGGGGAGTTCTGCCAGACCTGTGTTTACTGTGTTTCAGAGTATGGAAGAGGTACAGGAAGAGATTGTACGGGCTGCTAAGGATGTTTATAACCGGTGTGTGAAGCAGGGACTTTCACAGGAGATGGCTTTTAAGAGTGTGGGGATGGAATATATCGGATTCGCCAGAAGGGAGCCTCAGCTTTTCCGGCTTTTGTTTATGAGAGAGAGGGCGGAGACACCCGGGGTGAAGGATGTGCTTTTTGCAATTGATGATAATCATGAAGAGATCCTGCATTCGATTCAGGCACAGTATGGACTGAACGAGGAGGACGCATGGGCTTTGTATCGGCATTTGTGGATTTATACACATGGGATCGCTGCACTCTGCGCAACAAATGTCTGCAGCTTTGAGGAGGAGGAGATTGAAAAAATGGTGACAGAAATTTTTATAGGCGTATTGAAAAATATAAAGGCAGGTGAACGGTATGATCAGAGCTTGTGATATTTTTAAGTCTTACGGAAGCAGTGACAACTCTCTGCCCGTGCTCAGGGGGATTTCTCTGGACATAGAGGAGGGAGAGTTTGCTGTCATCCTGGGAGCTTCCGGCTCAGGAAAATCCACATTGCTGAATGTTCTGTCCGGACTGGAGACGCCGGATAAAGGAGACGTGTTCTATGGCGAAAAAAAAATTACAGGACTTGGTGAAAGCGAGCTGACACAGTTCCGGAAAGAATATGTGGGATTTATTTTCCAGCAGTATTATCTTCTGCCTCACATGAACGTGGATAAGAATGTGAAGATGGGAGCTGATCTGTCGGGAAATAAGGATTACCGGGATATGATCAAAGCGGTAGGGCTTGGCGATAAACTGGAAAAACTGCCGGGAGAACTCAGCGGCGGGGAACAGCAGCGTGTCTCTGTTGCAAGGGCATTGGCGAAAAAACCTAAAGTGCTGTTTCTGGATGAACCTACCGGGGCTTTGGATGAGGAAACTGGAAGGCTGGTACTGGATTATATCTGTAAGCTGCAGGACATGTACGGTTTTACAGTCGTCATGGTTACACATAATCAGAATATTGCCCAGATGGCTCATAAGGTGATCCTGATGAACAGCGGCAAAGTCACAGATTTATATAGGAATGCCGCCCCGAAAACTGCTTATGAGATAGGATGGTGATCATATGGTCGTAGGATTCAGAGACGCAGCGAAATTTACCGGGATTTTTATTATATCCTGCTGTGCAGTCTTCGTCTGCACCTTGTTCCTGAATTTTAATATGGATATGGCTGGGATACGGGATGAGATCACGCCGGGGGCAGTTACTGTATTTTATGAAGCCCAGGTCTCATCCGGCAAGATGATCAGTTGTGTGAGCGGAGGCTGTCTTTTGCTTACTTCTGTTATCATGTTATTTTTTTATATTAAGCATTATATTGACTGTCACCGAAAAGAACTGGGCATCCTGAAGGCTCTGGGATATTCCGATTTTAAGATTGCCCGAGGCTTCTGGGTATTTGGACTTTGTGTGCTGTTGGGTACCGGTATTGGATTTGCCTCCTCTTTTTTACTGATGCCTACCTTTTACAGGGTGATGAATGAAGATAAGATCCTGCCAGACATTGCCGTCCATTTTCATTGGGCGCTGCTCTTTTTTCTTGTTCTGATCCCTGTGGGATTTTTTTCCATTCTCGCGGTCCTCTATGGATGCCGTAAACTCGGAAGCCCTGTGCTGACTCTGCTTCGCGGTAAACAGGGCGGAATTTTCAAGCTAAGGCGACAAAAAGGTAACAGCCGGAAGTCACTTTCCTTTTTGCAGGATCTGAGGCAGAGCACTGCCAGAAGCCGTATCTCTCTTTTATTTTTTATTGGATTTGCTTCTTTCTGTTACTCTTCCATGATGCAGATGACTTTTGGTATGAAGGAACTGGCCAGTGCCATGTTTGCTGTGATCATTTTTGTCATTGGTATCGTGCTTTCCTTTACGACGCTTCTTCTGTCTGTCACAACAGTGGTGGATGCCAACACAAAGACGATCGCTATGATGCGGGTGTTCGGATATTCCCAGAAGGACTGCCGGAAGGCGATCCTTGATGGATACAGGCCTGTGGCTTATGGAGGATTTGCTGTTGGAACCATGTATCAGTATGTACTGATAAAAAGTATGGTTAAGATCATCTATAAGGATATTCCCAATGTTCCGGATTACACCTTTAACTGGCAGGCGTTTTTTATTGTTTTATTTTCTTTTATTTTGGTTTATGAATTTATCATGCTGTGTTATTCTGTTAGAATAAAGAACATTTCTTTAAAGGAAATTATGCTGGAGTGACTTTTCCTTTTGAGATGATCAAATACAAGATCAGGAGGCTCTCAGATGAAATTAACTGTTCTGGTGGACAATAACACGTATATCGACCAATATTATGCAGGGGAACCGGCAGTGAGCTATTACATAGAGATTGATGATCTAAAAATCCTCTTTGATACCGGCTACTCCCATTTCTTCATAAAAAATGCTGTTTCCATGGGTATAGACTTAAATGCTGTCACGCATATTGTGCTCTCCCACGGTCATAATGACCACAGCAGAGGCTTAAAATACCTGCGTGAACAATATGCCCTTCCAAATGCCCGGCTGGTGGCCCATCCTCTGTGTTTCCGGCCAAAATCCTATGAGAACGAGTACATAGGTGCCCCCTTTTCCCTGGAAGAGATCAACAGGCTGTTCTGTTATCAGCCCGCTGAGGCGCCTGTTTTTCTCTCGGAAAACTGTATTTTCCTGGGTCAGATTCCGGAGCTTTACAGCTTTGAAAAGCGAAAGGCCATTGGCACGACCATAATAGACGGCGCAGAAAGGGAGGACCTCTGCCTGGACGATTCCGCACTGGTGTGCAGGACGGATCAAGGGCTTTTTATTGTCACCGGCTGTTCCCACAGCGGTATCTGCAGCATCACGGATCACGCTCGCAAAGTCTGTCAGGATCAACGTATTACAGGTATCATAGGCGGATTCCATCTGTTTGATACAGACTCAAAGCTTGAGGAAACCATTCGTTTTCTGAGCGATCTGTCTCCGGATATGCTGTATCCCTGCCACTGTGTTTCCCTGAAAGCCAAGGCCCAGATGCTGAAGTATATGGACATTGAAGAGGTGGGTGTCGGACTGACCATACAATTATAGACAGCAGGTGACAGCATGTTCAAAATAGGTGAATTTTCAAAATTGACACAGGTATCCATCCGCATGCTGCGGTATTACGACGAGGCCGGTCTACTGAAGCCTTCCAGCACTGACCCCTGGACCGGCTACCGTATGTACTCCGCCCAGCAGATCCCCACCCTGAATAAGATCATTTATCTGCGGGACAGCGGTTTCCAGGTTGCGGAGATTGCCGCTGCCCTTGCAGCAGATAGTGAAACTTCCCTGATGGAGCAGTTGGACCGAAAATATGCGGAAATCCAAAAAAACATTCAGGCAGAACAGGATAAGCTTCAAAAAATAGAACTTGCAAAAAAAGATATCCTACATGAAAAAAATGAAATGCAGTACCATGTCTTCATAAAATCCATCCCTGCCGTTCAGGTACTTTCCCTCAGACGCGTCCTTCCGGATTACTATGCGGAGGGCATTTTGTGGAAGGAGATGTGCCTTTTCGCAGAGGAAAACAAGATCCAGGTCTCACCCAATACCTTTTCCATTTACCACGACAGGGAATACAAAGAGACAGAAGTCGATGTGGAAATATGCGCACCTGTTAAAAAAGCGGGAAAGAGCACCAAAGATTTTACCTTTCGCCTTACGGATCCGGTGCCTTCTATGGCCTGCACAATGGTTTACGGTCCCTTTTCCAACATAGCCGGGGCCTATCTCTCCTTTGCCCGATGGCTGCAGAAAAACCACCGCTACCAAATGACAGGACAGAGCAGACAGATTGTCCACCGGGGTCCATGGAATGAAGAAAATCCTCAAAATTATCTGACAGAAATACAAATCCCATTGGAGATAAAATCCACCTCTTGACTCTCACACCGTGTCAGGGTCTATATTGACCTTACAAATAAGTGATATATGGAGGAAAACACAATGACAACATACCAGGTACATCCCATCGGGACCATCCACAATGATCAGGAAGAGGCGTTTATAACCCTTGATCCGGAATACCTCCCGGCACTGCAGGCTTTAGACGGTTTCAGCCACATTGAAGTTCTCTGGTGGTTCAGTGATTTTGACACCAAAGAAGCCCGCTCCGTGCTGGAAACAGAGCAGCCCTACAAAAAGGCACCTGCCGTCCTGGGCATCTTTGCCACCAGGTCACCCATACGCCCCAATCCCATAGCCCTCTCAACAGCCCAGGTCACATATATTGATCATGAGAACGGTGTGATCGGCCTGGCCTACATAGACGCCAATGACAACACTCCACTCCTGGACATCAAGCCCTACACGCCCAGCATGGACCGCATAGAATCACCAACAGTTCCCGACTGGTGCAGCCACTGGCCCAAAAGCCTGGAGGAATCCTCTGATTTTCCCTGGGAAAATGAATTCAACTTCTAAAATAAAACAATGGGGCGTCTGCTAAAGACACCCCATCTGCCATTCTTACTCATGCCTGTCTTCCCACAAGCTATATAAGAGCCTATATCACTCCTTTTTGCAGCATCACATTGGCATAGACAGCGCTTTCCCCTGTAGCCACGATAGCATAAGCTTTCCTTGCCTCCTCGTAAAAGGCAAATCTCTCCACATTTTGGATCACACGGTCTCCACGCTCTTCATACTTTCTCACAATCTCCCTGTAAGTATCCCAGATTGGCGTCTCCGCATCATCCCCGGGCATAACCTCCATAAGACTCATGGGGTGCTCCACATACCCATCCAGGGGAATCAGGCTCAGCACCGCGTCCAGTACCTCCGGCACACCATGGCCGTCCATCCGGATAACAATGCAGTCCTTTCCCATACTCTCCGCAGGAAAATTCCCATCCGCGATCACGATCCTGTCACTATGTCCCATCTCTGCCAGTACCTTTAAAAGCTCTGGCGGCACAATCTTCGGAATTCCTTTCAGCATCTCATTCACCATTTTCCTTCACATTATTTTTCTTCGGAAGTATATTTCTTATATCCGGGATGTCTTCCTGTCACGCCATATCCCTTTCTCATGGAGATCAGTCTGTCGATATTTTCCCGAGAGATTTCCTTTGCCCCGCCAAGCAGATGCGCATTCAGACTGATCTGCGCAAACAGTTCCAGGGTTTCCATCCGATAATAAGCGGTGATCACATCCGCCCCCACTGTCAGTGCTCCATGATTCTGCAGAAGCACAGCGTCGTGTTCCCCCAGATAAGGAGCGATCGCTTCCGGCACTTCATAAGTGGAGGGAGTTCCATACGGAGTTACAGGCACAGATCCCAGAGCAATCACAGTTTCAATCATGGAATATTCATCAAGAGCCTTATTCGCCACCGCAAATCCTGTGGCTACAGGCGGATGTGCATGCAGGACAGCTCCCACGTCTTTCCTCTCCTGATAACAGCGAAGATGCATCTTGATCTCTGAAGAAGGACGGCAGCCATCCTCGGCTTCCAGAATACTTCCTTCTTTGTCAATGTGCACCAGCTTTTCCGGGGTGATAAAGCTTTTGCTCATCCCCGTAGGGGTTGCCAGAAATGTCCCGTCCTCTAATTTTACGGAAACATTCCCGTCGTTTGCCGCCACCCAGCCTTTTTGCCACATTTTATGGCATACATCGCAAATCTGTTCCCTAAGCTCCATATAACTTAATTCCATTTCATTTCCTCCATTTTTGTCTCAAAAAATGTTGCTATTCACAGCCCTGCAAAAAGCGCAGTGCTGTGAATAGTAACCAGAAAATCCCTGCTGCATTTCTATGTATTCCCGCCCTACCGGACAATTGTTTTATAATGACCGTAGGCCTCCTGCCACTGCTCCGTGTCCTGTGGCTCATACACCTTCATATTCTCAGAATTTCGGATGATCCTCCGTACCTCTTTCAGATCCTTTACTTCTCCTGCAGCCACAAGCTGCATGGCCAGATTTCCATAGACCGTGGCCTCCACAGGCCCGGCGATCACAGGAATGCCGCAGGCATTGGCAGTCATCTGGCACAAAAGGGCGCTCTGGGCACCGCCGCCTACCAGGTGAACCGCCTGATAGTTCCTGCCTGTGCATGCACAGACTTCGTCCAGGACCATCCTGTATTTCAGCGCAAGGCTTTCGTCAATACAGCGCACCACCTGGCCTACACGCTCCGGAGCCTTCTGCCCTGTACGCCTGCAGAACTCCCGGATCCGGCGGGGAATATTCCCTGAGGGCACAAACTCCGGCGCATCAGGGTCCACAAAAGAGAAAAACGGCTCTGCGTCTCCTGCCATGGATTCCAGATGCCCAAAACTATATTCGCATCCCTCACGCATCCACTGTCTCCGGCTCTCCTGGATCAGCCACAGACCGATGATATTTTTCAAAAATGATGTCTTGCCGCCGCAGCCACCTTCATTTGTCATATTGCAGGCAAATGATCTTTTGTCGATCTGAGGCACATTAAGTTCTGTACCCAGCAAAGACCAGGTACCGCAGCTTAAAAACAAGAAGTCATCTGTCTCTGCCGGGACGGCAGCCATCGCACTCTGGGTATCATGGCCTGCCACTGCTATGATATCCATAGATCCCACACCCAGCTCCTTTTGGATCTCATTTCTCAGACTGCCCAGCCGGGTTCCCGGCATGAGCACCGGTTTTAATATCCGGGAGGGAAGGCCCAAACCTTCCAGTACCTCTTTGGACCAGTCTTTTTTAGCGGCATCCAGCATCTGTGTGGTTGAAGCGATGGTATACTCGCTCCCCATTTCCCCTGACAGGAAATACGAAAACAGATCCGGCATTAAAAGCATATTCTCTGCCTGTTCCAACAGCTCTTTTCTGTACTCCTGCTCTGCCATGAGCTGAAATGCTGTATTGATCTCCATAAACTGACTCCCTGTTATCTCGTAGAGCCTCTCCCTGTCCATACGCGAAAACGCCATTTTCAGCATTCCCTCTGTCCGGGAATCCCTGTAGTGGACCGGATTGGATAAAAGCATGCCGTCTTTCCCCAGCAAACCATAGTCCACGCCCCAGGTATCCACACCGATACTGCTTATATCCGCGCCTGACCTGCCCTGCATGATCCCAGCCTTTGTGATCCCTGTCTTCAGCTCATGAAAAAGCCGCAGAAAATCCCAGTACATGGTACTGTTGTTTTTTCCGTTTAAGATCACAGGCTCGTTTGCAAAGCGGTGAACCTCCTGCAGAGAAATTTTCTCCCCGTCAAAGCTGCCCAGCATCACCCTGCCGCCGGAGGCCCCGTAATCTGCTGCCAGCATCTGTTTTCCCAGCATTTTTATCTTCCTTCCTGATTTTTTCCTTCTTATTTATAAAGCGGGCCGTAAGCTGCACATGCTCTGTAGTCCTGCCCCTCTTTATCCATACCAAACGCGTTCCATGCTGCAGGACGGAAGATTTTTTCCTCCGGAACATTGTGCATAGCCACTGGAATTCTGAGCATGGAGCACATGGTGATCAAATCAGCTCCGATATGGCCATAGCTGATGGCGCCGTGGTTGGCTCCCCAGTTGTTCATCACATCGTAAGCCGTCTTAAAAGCGCCCTCTCCACTGACTCTCGGTGCAAACCATGTACACGGCCAGGTGTAATCCGTACGTTTCCAGATCGTGTCAGATACCTCGGCAGGAAGCTTGATGGTCCATCCCTCTGCGATCTGCAGCACCGGTCCCAGTCCTTTTATCAGGTTCAGCCGGATCATAGTCACTGGCATCTCCGCATCTGTCAGGAATCTGGAGGAATAACCGCCGCCGCGGAAATATCCGAAATCTGCTGCATTCCAGGTAGCTGCCTTCATAATAGCGTCCTGGTCTTCCTCTGTCACATCAAACCATGGCTTGATCACACTATTTCCGTTTTCATCCTTTGCTTCCCCGCAGGCATCCAGGCAGGCTGCGCCGGAGTTGATCAGATGTATGAAACCGCCGGCCTGCGCTGCTTTGCCCTCCAGTGTGTAGCCTGTAGCTTCCTTTACAGCTTCCGGGCTCCAGTATGTACGCACGTCTGCGAAAATCTGCGCTCTGTTGGTGAGCAGCTTCATAAACATCATTCCCAGACCATTGAGTACATCGTTCTCTGTAGCCAGAATGTACGGCTCTCTGGCTCCGTTCCAGTCAAAGGAGGTGTTCAGCATGGCTTCCGCAAAGTCCGCGTTGGGATAAAAGTCTGTCCACTGCCTCTGTCCCTGGAAGCCGGCTGCCAATGCATTGTGTCCCACCTTCTCCTCCTCGCATCCCTCGGGAAGATTCTCATTTCCGTTCATTAAATCCTTGATGATGCACATCATCTTCACTACAAATTCCCAGTCAGAATCCTTCTGTTCTCTGCTCTTCTGCACTGCCTCCGGGTTCTTGTCAAATCCCTCGATACAGTGCTCTTTTGTCCAGGCCAATGCCTTTTTATACTCTTCCTCATCATAGATGCCCTCTGCCATACGGCGGATCAATTCCACTTCATCTACAGATTCCACCCGCATTCCCAAATAAGATTCAATGAAATCCGGGTCAATGATAGAACCGCCGATCCCCATGGTTACAGAACCGATCTGCAGATAGGATTTGCCTCTCATGGATGCTGCCGCCACTGCCGCACGGCCGAAACGCAGAAGCTTTTCCCTGACATCATCGGGAATATCCGTGGCATCTGCTGCCTGTACGTCATGGCCGTAGATCCCGAATGCCGGAAGCCCCTTCTGCGCATGAGTGGCCAGCACGCTTGCCAGGTATACGGCACCCGGGCGCTCTGTCCCGTTAAATCCCCAGACTGCTTTTATGGTCTGCGGGTCCATATCCATGGTCTCTGCTCCATAACACCAGCACGGTGTCACAGTCAGCGTAATGTCAACGCCTTCCCTTCTGAATTTGTCCGCACAGGCTGCCGCCTCTGCCACACGTCCTATGGTGGTGTCCGCAAGGACAACTTTTACCGGCTCACCGTTTGAATATTTCAGATTCTCCTCCAAAAGGCGTGCGGCAGACCTTGCCATATTCATAGTCTGTTCTTCCAGGGATTCCCTCACTTTCAGATACCCTCTTCTGCCGTCAATGGTTGGTCTGATCCCGATCACAGGATATGCTCCGATCAATCTGCTTTTTGCCATTTTTCTCTACCTCCATACTTGTAATAGTTGGTTACTACCTCCCAGGACTGTGGTTGTGAATAGTAACTAATGTTCACTATAGTTTTCTTATATTCTCATCCTAAACTTGTTTCAATCATATTTCCTGTGATATAATGGCAAAAAACAGGACAATATTCACCTTTTTGAGAACTGTCAGGAGGCACCTATGCACTATCTGGATTACAATGAAAAACAGGCCCACGGCACAGCGGATTTTCCTCTTGCCTACTATTATGTGGATGAACACCACCCCCGCTATCACATGCCCTTTCACTGGCACAGGGAGACCGAACTGCTCCGTGTTCTGGAAGGACAGCTCCGCCTCAGTCTGGATGACCGGGAGTATGTGGTGAGCGCCGGGGAACTTATCTGTATCAGCGAGGGTGTCATTCACGGCGGGGAACCGGAAAACTGTATCTATGAATGCGCGGTTTTTGATCCTCAGCCCCTGCTCATGCACACCCATGCAGTCCGCAGCTACCTCTATCAGATCCAGCGCCGCCAGATACAGATACTCATGCGCTTCACAAAAAAACAGCCCGAAATCCTCACCTGCGCAGACACCCTGTATCATTCCCTGCGCAAAAAAGGCCCCGGATGGGAAATGACTTCCCTCGGAGCACTTTTTGAACTCTATGGATTGATATTTGACCGGGGATATTATACCCCCTGTGCCTCCCGTGACAATACACAGGGAAAGCTCCAGCAGTTAAAGCCTGTGCTGGAATATATTGAGCTGAATTATCAAAGCCCCATAACCCTGGAGGATTTATCCAGACTGGCCGGCATGTCCTCCAAATACTTCTGCCGTTTTTTCCGTGCGGTCATCCACAGGACGCCTATTGACTACCTGAACTATTACCGCATCGAACGGGCCTGTTATCTCATGGCTGCAGAAGGCATCTCTGTCACGGAAGCAGCCTATCAATGCGGATTCAATGACAGCAGTTATTTTGTCAGGGCTTTCAGAAAATACAGAAACGTGACACCCAGACAATATCTTAACCGTCTGGAAAGTTCTGATTAATACCTCTTTATTTTCTTGGAAGGCGTCTTTTCAAATTCTTCCTCCCTGATCTTCAGCCCGTGGATCTTTTTATAGGGGGGAAGTCCTCTGTTAAAGTTGTCGATCACTTCCTGCAGTTTTTCTCTCACATCCCTGATCCTCTTTTTTGAGGCGTATTCATAGTCCGGGAAAATCTCTGCTTCAATGACGGATTCCGTCTCCCTGACAATGATCTCCTTTACCAGCGGCGATCTGCTGATTTCATTTTCCAGCTCCTCAGGGGAAACATTTTCTCCGTTTTTCAGGATGATCAGGTTTTTCTTCCTTCCTGTCAGAAATACGAAATCATCCTGATCCACATATCCCAAATCACCGGTCTTAAGCCAGCCGTCCTCCAGAGCTTCCTCTGTCTCTGCGGGCATCTTGTAATATCCCATCATGACACTGGAACCGCGGACCCAGATTTCCTCGTCCACCACCTTTGCCTCACAGTTTGGCAGAAGCCTGCCCACAGATCCTTCTTTGGAATCCCACTCCAGGTTGGTGCTGATGACCGGTGAACACTCTGTCATTCCATATCCCTGAAGAATGGTAATCCCGTACTCGGCAAATGCCCCCACCATCTCCGGAGGAAGGTAGGCTCCGCCGCTGCATATGGTTTTTAAATTGCCGCCGAAAGCTGCCTTTGCCACCATTTTCTTCGGCAGGATGCCTGTGGACTCCTTCAGTTTTTTATAAATGGATTCGATCACCATGGGGACTAAAAGCACGATCTCAGGTTTGAACAGTTTCATATTTTTAGACACATGCATGATAGAGTCATTGATGCAGATGACCATGCCGATATAGATTCCTTTCAGGATATCCATAGTAAAGCAGTAGGCATGATGAATGGGAAGAAGTGTCATGGACACTGTGCCTGCCGGAATCTTCATATCCAGACAGACTGCATTGTCCGTCAGATTACGGTGTGTGAGCATTACCCCTTTGCTCTTTCCCGTTGTGCCTGAGGTAAATAAAATGGCGCATAGTTTGTCAGGGTCCAGTTCACAGGAAAAACTCCCGGCATGTTTTTTCAGAAGACCGGTGAGGGACAAGACCTGTTCTTTGTCCTTTTCTGCCTGCATGGAAACCATGAACCGGACTTGGGGACATTTTTCTTTTGCCATCTCTGCCACATCCCTGCGAAGCTCGTCATAGACCAGAACGCTGATATCCGCCCTGTTCAAAAGCTCACACACATCCGATGCCGGAAGCTGCGCATCCAGGGGGACGATCACACATCCGCTGTTGGCTGCTCCAAAATAGGCAAGGATCCACTCATATGTAGTGGGACCTATGACCGCCACGTGTTTTCCCAGCATTCCCATGCTGTCCAAAGCCCTGCAAAAAGCCTCGCTGTCTCTTTTTAAGTCCCTGAATGTCCTGGTTATCACTTCTTTTCTGAATTTATAGCGGATGGCAGGGGCATCCCCATAGGTTTCTGCCGAATAGTCAATGATATCCTTCATAGTGTTGATCTGACCGCTCATAGTTCCCCTCCTGTCTAGTCCTGAAGACTTTCGATGTAGCGTACAGCCTCTCCTACGGTTCTGATCTCCGCTGCCTGACGTTCTTCCACCTCAATGTCATATGTATCCTCCAGTTCCCCTATCATACTCATAAAGTCATAGGAGGTGAATCCCAGATCTTCCACAAACCTGGAATTCTCCGTAACTGCGTTTTTATCAACTTCCACATATTCACAGATCATATCTTTCAGCTTCTCAAACATTTCTCATATCCTCCATTCATAATCCAATCATTACACAGATTCTAAAATTTCTCCCACTGTCATATCCGGGTTTTCCACCCCTTTGAAAATGATACGGCACAGATAGTAATACAGATACTGCAGGTCCTCAAAATGTACGACGCCAGTCTGGTGTTCAAAATTAAAGTTCATGCCATTGTCCTCCGCCCTGTGCATAACCGTCAGGTAAAGAGCATGGGCTGCTGCCCCGTTGCTGTACCAGGCGGATTTGTACCGGATATCCTGCAGACGCTCCATCCCTTTTCCCTTCAGTGTCAAAGGCTGGTACGTCAGACTTAAGGGTTCATAGGTCTGTCCCGATCTTAATTTGTAATACTTATTCCTGTACGCATAATAGGCTGTCGGGTCATAGTTTGCATGACGGAAGATCCGGTTCTGCCCGTCCCTGATCTTTTTAAGGCCTTCCATAAAGGTATCACCTTTTTCCACCACTGTGCGGAACGGGAAGCAGTGTATCCTGGTACCTCCGCATCTCTTTTCCGACAGAGTGGCTCTTCTTGCCACTGTGGTGTTGATAGAAACATCATCATTGCCGTTCACCTTTTGCAGATACGTGCGCAGTCCCATCATCAGCAGACATACCATGGAAATGTGATGTTCCTCACAGAACTGCATCAGCCGATTAGAGGGGTCTGCCTCCAGTTGAAATGTGATAATGTTGGCATCCACATTGTCTGAGACATTGGTGACTGCCCTGATATCCGGATTTTTTTCCTTTTCCCGTTCTGCCTTCAGCTTACCCGGGCCGAATATACTGTTGAAAATAGGTTCGGAGGAGGAAATCATCTTCTCAAAGAACTCCGTGTCACGTTTCTTTGCCCTGGAATCCGCCTCATACTCCAGGTCCTTTTTAAGCTGCTCTATGTATGATTTCATCTCCTTCGGATATTCCATGCCTTCATATTTCATGTTGGCATATATCTCTATGACATCCTTGAGAAATAGGATCAGGGACTGGGCATCCATGGTCATATGGTCCACCAGCAGATAGATACCCTGGAATCCATCCGGCGTGATGATCATGACTACCCGGTTTAAAGGGGAATCAAATCTTTCAAAAGGCACGGAAGTCCACTCCTTCATCTTATCTTCTGCATGGCACTCCTGCCATCCGGTAAAATCAAAGAATTCAATATCCCTCTCCTCCCGGTCAGCAATGTACTGATACACCCCGCCGTCTTCATCCTGTGTAAAGCGCAGACGCATGGACTCGCATCTGGCATAAGCCTGGTATACAGCCTCCTTCAGTGCTCCAAAATCCAGACTCTGCTGAATAGTAAGACTGGTACCGATATTCAGCACCTGCTTTTTCGGACAGTATTTCTGATAGAAAAAGTGCAGCTTCTGGGCTGCTGTCAGCGGATACAGTGGTTTGCCGAATTTCTCTTTCATATGTCAAACTCCTCTCTTAGATCAGACGGGAACCGAATCCCCGGTGCTTCCCTCTCCGGTTACATCAGATACATAAATACTTTTTCCTGCAGGCGCCCAGGCCTCCCCTGCCGTCTCCAGAAACTCTGTCAGCTTCTGTTCGTAAAGCGCCTGTTCTTTATAGAAGGCTTCCACATGGCCTGCTCCGTGTACGATCAGCATATCTTTCTTGGACGCACAGTTTTCATAAATCTCATAGCACATTCTGCACGGAACAAAAGTATCCGCATCCCCATGGATAAAGAGTATGGGAACCTTCGCTCTCTTTACTTCCTCGGACGCACTGCACTGCTTCAGCCCGTATCCTGCCTTCTTTCTGCACATGCTGTCTGACAGTTTCAGGATCGGATAAGCCGGCAGATGGTATTGGTCCTTCAGTACATGGGCAAATACATCCCAGGCAGTGGTAAAGGCGCAGTCCGAGACAATCCCTCTCACCTGAGGCGGAAGCTTCAGCCCGCTTGCCATGAGAACCGTGGATGCTCCCATGGAAGTGCCGTGAAGCCATATCTGGCAGCCGCTGCCAAAACGCTTGACTGCGTACGTTATCCAGAGAAGCGCATCCTCCCTGTCCAGACACCCAAATCCAATGTACGTCCCTTCGCTGTCCCCGTGTGCCCTTTCATCCACCAGAAGCATCTGATATCCTCTGGGCAAGTAATAGTTGGACAATCCGATGTAATCACTCATGCCCTTGCTGGTATATCCGTGAAAACAGATCACAAGCTTCCCGCTTCCCTGCCCCGGAAAATACGTTCCGTGAAGCTTCAGGCCGTCACCGGATCTGATATACACATCCTCCCGCTCCTGCTCCAGCATCCACTGTTTCATCTTCCCTATCTCAGGTATATAGAGGTCCCAGTTCGTCCCCGCCATATCCATGGTTCTCTTGGTGGCGGCATTCTGCCGAAGCATGGTCCGCCTGAAAAAATAAGATGCAATTCCGTATTCCCCTGCAGCAGCCAGTGCCCCTGCTCCCAGTAACAAGCTCCATCCATTCATAGATACTCCTCCTATCTTCGCGTCTGCCTGCGCATCCGCGTTGAATGGCCATCAGTTACCTATTTCTTCTATTTTTTCAGCAGTCTTCTGACTGTTTTTTTGGCTGTCTTTTCTTCTGTTTTCTGTGCTACCTTTTCCACTGCCTTCTGCGATTCCTTTTCCACTGCCTTCTGCAGTTCCTTTTCCTCTGCTTTCTGCTGTCTCTTTTCCTCCGCCTTCATCTTCTTTTTTTCTCTGCCTGCCTGTTTTGAGAAGCTCTGAAGCAGCAGAGCTTTATCAAAGCTGCCCTCTACCTGCAGTTTTCCCAGTGTGAATGCTGCGACGGCATCCATGGTGCCGGTTGCAATACTCAGAAGTGTATCGGCTGTAGTAGTGAACAGCACATCCCTGTCGTAATATTCATATGGCTCTATGTGCAGCTTTCCCTCCAAAACCTCCGCATAAAAGGCTCCCTCAGCCTCTCCCCGGATGTTAAACTGATAGGCAATGTGCTCCTTGATCCCGCTCACATCTGCCTGCATAAAAATTCCCCTAATCTCACTCACTAATTCCTGATATGTCATCTGTTTTTTTCCTCCCAACATATTTCGCCATTTTTCGACCACCGGTCGAATTCAGGTTGTAAACAAGATACCACTTTTTCGACCAGTAGTCAAGTTTACATTTCTGTGCTAAAATGTTACTATCAAAGAAAAACGGAGAAAGGTATTTATGCAAAACAATAGAAAAAAGGACATGATCCTGGATGCAATGCAAAGATTGATGAACCGATCCAGCGCTCAGTCCATATCTGTCAGCGATGTTGCCAAAGAAGCGGGGATCGGAAAGGGGAGTATCTACTATTATTTCAAATCAAAGGAGGAAATTCTTGAGGCTGTCATTGAGCGCTCTTACTCCGCTGCCATTGCAAAGGCAAAAAATCTGCTGGAAACCCCTGATATGGAGGCCCTGACCAAAATGGAGATTATTTTCCGCACCTGCCGGGAATCCTCCATGGAGCTTCTGCGCCAGGAATCTAATAATTTTTTTGAGCTGCAGCAAAGCGCTCTTCTGCATCAGCAGTACATACGTATCATGGTGAGAAATCTGCGCCCTATCCTGGCAGACATTATCCGCCAGGGCAACCGCGAGGGGTCTATGCACTGCAAATCCCCGGAGGAGGTATCGGAGATCGTGCTTATCATCCTTACCATCAAACTGGACAATCACCTCACAAGAGACAGCCGGGAGCACACCCAAAAGACACTGGATGTATTTTCCTATATGCTGGAAACCAGTTTTCATATTGAAAAAGGAAAACTGGATTATCTGTGGACGGACTGAGATGCCAAAGACCAAAATAAAAAAAGTATACAGACCGGACTCCACCTCCGGCTGTATACTCTTTTTATTATCTCACAGCTTCTATAAAAGTTGCTCCTTCTATAGAATCCGGCACATTTACCTTAGAAAATCCTGCCTGTAAAAGCAGTTCTGTCTCATGCTCCAACGTCAGTGGAATATCAAAATGCACAAACTGTACCTCTGAAATTCCACCTGCCTTTCGTTTTCTCTCACACTCCCGGCGCAGAAGATTTTCTTCCTCCTCACAGCAGGCGATATAATCCGCTTCCAGGAACTTTCCTCCGGGCTTCAGCGCTGCCCTGATCTTTTCAAAGAGCAGCCTCTTCTTCCCAGGCAGGAAATGGTGCAGAGACTCAAAAGAAATCACCATATCATAGCAGCTCTCCCCAAAAGATTCCTGAAAATAATCCCCGCAGACAAGAGTAATATCCTTTTCCCTGTATTTGTGTCTCAGCCGTTCCAGCATGGTACTGCACAAATCTATCCCTGTCACCTGGATATGGGGATACTTACTGAAGATAGATTCCAGCTCCAAGCCCGTCCCGCATCCCAAATCCAGCATTCTTTTTGTGTCACGGTCTATCCAGCCGGGGATTCTTGCGTAAGCCTCCCTCCAGGTCTGCATCCGTTCCTCATAAGACCCAATGCGCCGCTGAAAAAATCCTGCCATCTCCTCAAGAGGTGTATCTTTTTCCTGCTCCAGCCACTCCCGCAGTTCCCGCATATATTGTTCCATGTCTTCCCTTATCACTACAGCCATTCTTGATCTCCTCCCTGTATTTCTTTTCGGTATTCTTCTATTGTACAGGCCGTACTGCCGGAAATCCACCTCACAAACAATTCTATTTATATTTGATCTTCTCTCCTTCAGATCCGCAACGATCCGTCTGGCAAGCGCCCGGTGATCCACATCAACGACCATCTCAGAACCCAGAATCCCTTTTATCCCGCTGCTCATGAATTCCGTCACCTTTTCCCTGCCTTTTGGGGGCGCATAAACGCCGTGATAAGAATTCATTAGATTTTTATTCTGCCTTTATTTCTCTCTCCAGCAAATCCCGCTCAATCTGCGGATACATCTTATCCAGCTTATATACCAGCAGGATCAGCACTGCTGCGCTCCACACAATGATGGGACCAAACTGATAGATCTTTCCGATCGTCCTCACAGCGGACTCCGGCTGCACCACCTGTGCCCCGGTTGAGCTGATATAGCCGCTCAATGTCATCAGGCCTGTCATTATAGCGCTTGTGATACCGGTTCCCACCTTGAATCCCAGACTTGCACCGCCGAATACAAGACTTTCCTGGCGGAATCCATTTTTCCAGCAGCCATACTCCACCACATCTCCCAACATGCCGAAAATAGTGGCTGAGAGCTGGGAGGCTCCGATAGAACGGATGAGTGTCACGAAAAACAACCATTGGAAATTATAAGGGTTGGCCAGCACCAGAAGTTGTGAACCGACTGCAATAAGGCAGCCCGCCAGGGTGACATTTCTTTTCCCCCATCTTTTGATCAGAAACGGGCAGACTGCTGCGCCGCCGATCATGCACACAGTTTCCAGAAAATACAGGGTGCTGTACATCCAAGTGTCATTTCCAAAGATATATTTACAGTAATACGGCAGATCTGTTCCGACAATCGTCATATGGATGACCTGAATAGACCACAGCCCAAGCACGCACCAGAAATACTTGTTTGTCACCAGAGCCTTTATGTTCACCCCGACGGAACGCTTTTCCTCTTTTTTCGCCTCTGTCACCACAGTCTCCTCACACCGGAAGAAACAGTACAACAGCAGCGCTACAGCAATGGCGACCCAGATACACATAGTCTTAACCCATGCAGACTGGTCATTTCCAAACACTTTCACAAGAGGCATAGTAAAAGTCACTGAGATGATACGCCCCACCGGTGACAGGATCATCCGGAAAATGGAAAGCAGATCCTGCTGATAAGAATCCCTGGTCATCATGGTGGAAAGTGAACCGTAAGGCACATTGATAGCCGTATAAATAACTGTTGTGGTCAGATTATAAGTGACAAATATGTAGATTCCTTTTAAAAAGTCTGTAGTGTGCGGCACTGTAAACATAAGGATCGCCGCTATGGCATAGGGAACCGTCATCCACAGGATCCATGGTCTTGATTTTCCCCATTTTGACTTTGTCCTGTCCACTAAAAATCCCATAATCAGATCTGAACTGCCGTCAAATACTCTTGACACCAGCATGACAATACCGATGGTCACCGGTGAAATCCCCGCATAATCTGTATAAAACAATGTCAGCAGCGTGGATATCATTCCATACACAATATTACAGGCCGTATCCCCGCATCCGTAAGCTACTCTCGTCCCAAAGGTTATCTTCTTCTTCATAATGACCTCCCCGCCACATGATCTCTCAATTTATTTTTCAGCACGCTTCCATGATCGCCTTCACAGCCGAAGCTGTATCTGTCAGCGGAAACAATTCATAACCCACATATCCTGTATAACCGCACGCTTCTAAATGACGCAGTACCTTTTTATAATTGATCTCTCCCGTTCCCGGTTCATGACGCCCCGGAGCGTCGGCCACATGGATATGTCCGAACTGGTCTTTGTAATTGGAGATGGTATCACAGATACATCCTTCATTTATCTGCATATGATACACGTCGTAGAGGAGCTTTAATCTCGGTGAGCCGATGAGCCGGCAGATTTCGGCGCCCATCTGTGTGTGTTCAAGAAAGTTTCCGACATGGTCTGTAGTAATATTCAGAGCTTCCAGGTTCAGGTTTATCCCTTCTTTTTCTGCCACTTTCACGCAGTCCAGAAGGGTACGGTACATGGAACAGAGCTTCACCGTGTGGGAAAGATCATCATAGTGGTTTACCACAATCCCTCCGTCTCCCAGGGCATTGGAATGAACGGTCACACTGCCGGCCCCCACAGCTTTCGCTGCACGGATGGACTCTTTCAGATATTCTACATACTTTTCTCTGTGATCCGGATCAACCAGGGAATAGTCCGCATCTCCGTTAAAGCCACTGACAGAAATCCCGGCCTCATCTGCTGCTTTCTTTGTGGCTTTCAGATCACGGGTTCTCCAGTCCCAGAACTCCACAGCGTCAAATCCATCCTTCTTTGCTGCCCCGAATCTCTCCTCCCAGGGCAGTTCTGTATACAGAGTATCAATACAGGCACATTTTCTCAGACTCATCTTCCCTCTACCTCCTCAATCTTTACAGGTCTTCCCTCTTTCAGGGATTTTGTGGCCGCCGCTGCCATCAGTACCGGATACAGTCCATCCATCCCGGTAACCGGTGTCTCCTTATCATTTTCCACAGCATCTGCGAATGCCTGAATTTCTGATACAAATGCACCTGTATAGCGGTCCCACATCACCTTATATGTATTCTCACAACTGGTTCCCACGGCATCTGAGAGTTTAACTGTATTCGGCACATCATTTTCATTGCGGGCACATCCTTCGGAACCGAACACTTCCACTCTCTGATCATACCCATAGACAGCCTTTCTGCTGTTGTCAATGGTTGCGATGATCCCGTTGTCAAACTTCAGCACGACAACAGCCGTATCCACGTCTCCCGCTTCCCCGATAGCTGGGTCGATCAGCACAGAGCCTGCTGCCATAACCTCGGTTACCTCAGCACCTCCTGCCAGAAAACGGGCCATATCAAAATCGTGGATCATCATATCATAAAAAATCCCGCCGGACACCTTCACATATTCAATGGCAGGTGGCTCCGGGTCTCTTAAGCTAATTTTGATCATCTGCACTTTCCCCACTCTGCCGGACTGCACCATGTCATAAACCCCTCTGTGATTATGGTCAAATCTGCGGCAGAATCCAATCTGCAGCTTCACACCTGCATCCTCTGCAGTCTGGATCGCTTCTCTTACTTTGTCCAAATCGTAGTCTATTGGTTTTTCACAAAAAATATGTTTTCCTGCCCTGGCTGCTTCTATAATATATTTAGAGTGCGTATCTGTGGAAGAACAGATCAAAACTGCCTCGATCTCCTCATCCTGAAAAATGTCCTCCGCATTCTTTGTCACGTTCTGCACACCGCATTTTCTCAGAAACTTCTCTGTCTCCTCATTCATAAAAGGGTCCGCAACTGTCTTGATCTCCACCTCCGGCACAAACATAGATATATTCTTTGCATGTACCTTTCCGATTCTGCCTGCTCCGATAATTCCTGCTTTCATCTCAATACGCTCCTTTACTCTCCATCATTTTGTTTTCGCCCGCCTTCTTCAGTTGGCCCGAACACGGACGCACAGGACTGCATCTCAGCATATCCTCTGTTGCTGTCTTCATTTTCCTTTTTTGTGCTTTTGCATCTTATGTGCTTTTGCACTTATAATTATAGGAGAGACTATGTGCTTTGTCAACATTTCCGCCTTCGTTTTTTCATTTTTAGCTACATTTCACAAATTTGTGCTTTTGAACATCCCATTTTATCAGGTCTTACCGCTTTTTCTTTTGTTAAACTTAGCCAATTCTCCTATTTACAATCCTCTCCTCCATATGATAGAATTCATTTATAAAATAAAAATGTCATCCACGTGCAATAGCACGCGCATATAAACAGGAGGAATCATGATAAACAAAAAGCCAACTATACAAATGGTTGCTGACAAAGCGGGAGTTTCCCGGGGAACAGTCGACCGGGTTCTCAACAACCGTTCCCATGTAAGTCCTGATGTTTACGAAAGAGTCATGGCCGCCATTCAGGAGACAGGCTATCTCACTCCCAGGAGCACCTATCAGAAAACTCTGTTCGGCCAGGGATTCCCGCCGATCAAGCTTGGCGTGCTCCTGCCCAACTGGACCGGTCACTTCCGCTGGGAGATCATGCGCGGCATCGAAGCTGCCCAGGCAGAGCTTACCGATTTCCATGTAAAGATCCTGGTAGAAGAATGTGAAACTGATATTCCGGAGGAAAGTATCGAAAAGCTGGACGCTCTCTTGAAAGAAGGCATTCAGGGCGCAGCCGTCTGTACCATGAACGACTCGTCTATTGAGGAGAAGATCCGATCCCTTACAGAAAAAGACATTCCGGTCATTACTTTTAACAGCGATCTCCCCGGCACTGACAGACTCTGCTTTATTGGTCAGGACTATACAAAAAGCGGCCGGATCGCCGCCGAACTCATGAGCAAATGCATTCCCCCATCCGGCAAAATACTTGCCGCGGCCGGCAACCTGGAATTCGACGGGCACCGTGCCCGCCTGGACGGTTTCCGCACCCGCATGGCTGAGATTGGTTTCCCACAGGACCAGATCCAGGTCATAGAAACCTACAATAACTATCAGCTCACCTACAAAAAAGTCCTGGAGGCTCTTCAGACGGACGACTCCATAAAAGCTATCTATATGGCAAACCGCAGTGTAGCCGGCTGTACCAAAGCAGTGGAAACCGCACAAAAAAAAGGAAAGATCCGTATCATCTGCCACGACATGTCAGAACATACAAGATCTCTCCTTCTGGATGGAACCATAGACTTTTCCATCTCCCAGGACCTTCACCGCCAGGGTTACCTTCCCTTGATATATTTAAGGGACTATCTTCACAAACAAAAGCTTCCGCCTGCCCAGGATACTGCTGCCAATATCTCCATCCTCTGCTCACAAAACCTGTAACAGCGCAGCGTCGGCAGTGTGAACCGGCTGATGGTTCGCACTGCCTTCATATCATATTATTCTTCTCTTATTCTCTTCCGGTTCACCCAAAAGAAATATCCCACACATAAAATGATCTGCACCGCTGAAGAACAAGGCGTGGCCAGTCCCACACCAAACAACGAAACCGGCACCATTCGGCTCATGAGAAACGATACCGGGATCCTCACCCCAAAAGCGCCCACGATTCCCTGCACCATCACAAACAATGTCTTCCCGCAACCGTTAAAATATCCGATCATACAAAACATTACGGAGACCAACAGGCAGTCAATGGCATACGCCTTCAAATATTCTGCTGAAGCCGCAATAACCTCTGCATCCCTGGCAAAGATCCCTGACAGGATATCCCCGTGGAAAAACGCGCCATAAGCCATCAGGACTCCCACTGCCAGCGACATTCCGATTCCGCACAGAAGGGCCTTCTTTGCCCTTCCAGATTCCCCTGCCCCCATATTCTGGGAAACGAATGCTGCCATAGACTGATTAAAAGCAGACGGCACAAGCATGATAAACCCACACAGCTTCTCCGCCACGCCCACCCCGGCTGACGGTATCACACCCAGCGAATTGACGATAGCTGTGATCGCCAGAAATGAAATTCCTACCAACACATCCTGAAACGCAATGGGGAATCCCAGCCGAAACACTTCTCCCATCCGTTTCCTGTCAAATACAATGTCCCTTTTATGAAATACAAACGGAAATTTTCTCTTTCTGATGATCTGAAGCGAGATCACCACACTCAGCACTTGGGCAAGCACTGTGGCAATGGCAGCTCCCGCAGTGGCCATGCCCAAAACACCCACCAGCAGCAAATCTCCGGCTATGTTAAATACACAGGCAATAGCCACTGTAAGAAGCGGCATCCTGGAATCCCCAAGTCCTCTGAAAATACTTCCGATGACATTATATGCCACAATAAATAAAGCTCCGGCCGAGCATATCCTCACATAAGAGACTGTTGCGTCAAACGCCTCCGGCGGTGTCTGCATGATCCTTGCAATGGGCACTGCAAAAGCTTCCATGACAACAGTTATCACTACACCGATGACAATGAAAAGCATGATGCTTGCCCCAATGATCTTTCCGCCTTCCTCAGCTCTTCCCTCACCGATTTTTCTTCCCAGTAAAATCGTAGTTCCCATGGCGATTCCCACCACAAACGCTGTGATAAGCTGCATCAGCCAGCTTCCCGTAGAAACAGCCGAGACATCAGCCGCCTGGGCGAACTGTCCCACGACCAGCATGTCCACCGCCCCATACATGGTCTGCAGAAAAATAGCTGCCAGCACCGGCAGAGCGAACTTAACAAGCGGCATCAGGATTTTTCCTTTTGTAAAATTCTGTCCTTGACTCATACTCTCATTTTTCTCCTTTTGCTCGTAATGTACATTCCACGGAGGCTTTCACACTATAATGGGCCATAAACCCACACAAAAAACCGGATAAGAGGCAGGCATTTCAGCCAGCATCTTATCCGGTTACCATTTCTTTCAGAATGGTTCACCCTCCGATGAACGCTGTCATTATATAACATGACTTTTTATTTGTCAAGATTCTTCCGGCGCTGTCAGGAGAAGATTCCCAAATGTTATTGTATCCTTTATACGCGGCTCTACTCTCCTATAACTTCTCTCAGCTGCACTTTGCGGTTCTCATATCTGGACATGGTACATGCATCGGCTGTTGCTATGGCAGCCCTTGCCGCCTCTCCTGTGAGCAGGGGCCGGAATTCGTCGTCTGCCTTTGCTCCGTGCATGATTCCGTTTAAATATTTCATTTCATTCTTCATGATACTGTGAAGCCACATGGGTGGTTTCTTACCTGGTTTTCCGTACATAATGGCTCCGTCCATCTCGGTGCCGTGGTATATTCTGGTACGGTCATCATCCTCCTCCTGGGACTCGTGGACAAGAAAATGCTCCTCTTTTCCGTCTACCTTTAATGTGCCCCCGCAGTCACACATATCAATACGGATCGCACCCTTTGTGCCCTGGATCAGCACATAGTGCTCGGGCCAGTGGAAGGCAGACCCCCACTCCAAAACCGCATAGCGATTATCAGAAAATTCCATATTTACAAACAGCATGTCATCCTCGTCACCGAACTCCTCCCCCTGGTGCGCAACATTTCCGCCTGTCATGGTAACTGTTTCCGGCATTCCGCCCATGAGGAACTGTACACAGTCCAGCTCGTGAATGTGATGATACAGATGTCCCCCTGATTTTTCCCTTATCTTTTTCCAGGAGATTGACGGCTGCGGTTCTTCCCATCCGTTTCTGGCAGAATGGCAGTACAGGACTTTTCCGATCACTCCGTCGTTGATCAATTTTTTCGCATGACGCACCCCCCGGAAGAAATTCATGACATGGCCCGCCATAAAGGTAACACCGTGCTGCTGACATGCTTTTACCATCTCGTCACAGTCCTTATAGCTCAGGGCGATAGGCTTTTCACAAAAAACATTTACCCCGTGCTCTGCCGCCTTTATGACCGGTTCCTTGTGCAGGTAATTAGGTGTTGCCACGATCACTGCCTCCACATCTTCACGGCTGTACAGGGTATCTAAATCTGTTTCAACGTCACATCCCAGCTCCTCTGCTACAGACTGGGCGTTTTCCGGGTCAAGGACAGCCACGATCCTGGCTCCTTCCTGCTCCTTCATAATACGTCCAAGTTCCGCGCCGAAATAACCGGTACCCACAATTGCATATCCTATTGTCTTCATATCCATTACCTCCAAATATATCCAAAGTTATTTTACTGCTCCGTCAGTCATGCCACCTGCGATCTTATTCTGTATAAACATAAAGAATATCACGGACGGAACCACAACCAGGGCAGATGCTGCCATCATATCTCCCCAGTTCAGGATTTCTGAACCCTGAAGAGATTTTAACGCCACAGACACTGTCATCTTATCTGTGCTGTTGATCAGGATCAAAGAGTATAAAAATTCATTCCACGCATTGATAAATGTATAAATAGCTGTTGCCACGATTCCCGGCATGACCAGGGGCAGTACAATTCTCACAAAAGTCTGAAGCTTATTGGCTCCATCCACCCTTGCCGCTTCCTCGATCCCCAGCGGCACTGTCTTGAAAAAGCCTACCAGCATCCACACAGCATAAGGTACGCTGAAGGAGAGATACACGATGACAAGCCCGACTCTGGTATTGACAAAACCCAGCTTTGCCATGACCATAGAATAGGGAATCGCCAGAAGGATGGGAGGAAACATGTAAGTTGCCACCAGAACCTTTGACATAATAGAACCCAGCTTCGGAAAAAATCTTACAATTCCGTATGCAGCCATGGATGATATCACTATGGCAATGCAGGTAGTTGATATTGCAATGATCAAACTGTTGCTGATATTTCCTGCAAATCCCAGGTCCTGAATCACATGGGTAAAATTTTCAAGTGTAAAGTGCTTTGGCAGAAAACGGGTTGGATTTGCAGTCAGCTCTCCCGAAGATTTTACAGAACACAGTAAAACCCATACCAGCGGAAAAAAAGCAATCATGGACAAAATGATCAAATATACATGGCAGAGTCCATTGCCGATCTTTTCTTTTTGATTTGTCATCACTTGTCCTCCTTTTCCCATTTTCCAATGATCGTAAAGTAAACCACACAAACCAGCAGCAGGAATGCCAGCAAAAGCACAGTAACTGCAGATGACCTGCCCAGAAGTTTTGTTCCCCAGCCCATATTATATGCATAGACAGGAACTGTGGTGGTGGCGTTTGCAGGGCCGCCCCCTGTAAGAAGATAAATAATATCAAAGTTATTGAATACCCAAATGGTACGAAGCACTACCAACAGGCCGACTACGATCTTAATATGCGGTACCGTAATATGCCAGAACTGCTGGAACTTGGAAGCACCGTCGATCTGAGCCGCCTCGTACTGGTCCTGGGGAATGGTCTGCAGCGCGGACAGCACATTTACCATGATCATCGGCGCGCCGAACCAGACATTAATAAAAATCAATGTCAGAAATACCAGGCTGCTGTCACTTAAAAACTGCGGAAGTTCGCTGCAGATGCCCAACTGGACAAGAAAGTTAGGAAGGAAACCTGAAACACCATTCAGTATCCATTTCCAGGAAAGTGCGATCACAATAGAGGGGAATGCCCAGGGAATGATCATCAGGGTTCTGTAAACTCCCTTTCCAATCTTCACCCGATGAATGGCCAGCGCTGCTGTAAATCCGATAAACAGTTGTCCTAACAATGAACCCACTGTCCAGAGTATGGAGGTCAAAAATGCTTTATAAAAATTAGAGTCTGATAAAACCGCTTTATAATTTTCCAATCCTATAAAATCATAGGAAGCCTTGATCAGATGCTTGGTCGTCATACTGTAATATAAACTGGAAAAGATGGGATATATCAACAGTATCCCCACAACCATCAGTGCAGGAAGTACGAAAATCCAGCGGGCATAATCAAATTTTACTTTTCTTTTCACCAAAATGCCGCCTTTCTGAGGGATGGGACTGCCCTTCGTGGTGGTTCGGGCAGTCCCTGGTAACAGGTTATGTATTCAAAATCACTGTACAGTGCTGAATACCTCATTCAATTTGTCTTCTGCTGCCTGTGCAGCTTTTTCCACATCAGTTCCATTTGTGATAATATCCTGGAACATACTTTCTATGATTCCCTGGGATGTGAGAAGACCGGCCTGAACACTTGGGCCTTTTTCAAATCCTATGGCAGTACCCATATCCATGGTTTTTGTAATTACATCTACCGCATTGGAAAACTTCTGTACGGTTTCATTCTCTTTGTATTCCGGTGTATCAGATATACCTGTAATGGATGGCAGCATACCCACCGGTGTTGCCTCCAGGAATTTGATATAGGTATCTTTCTCATATAATTTCTTGATAAATTCCTTACATATTTCCGGATGTTCTGAGTTCTCCCATACAACCATTGGAATATTGGAAGTTTCCGCTCCATATTCCGGGTCATCCGCATTTATCTTCGGAAGAGGTGCACAGTCAATCTGATCCACCAAATCAGGAGAGTTTGTCTCAACACCACCGATCTGGAAACCGGAGTTAAAGTCAAAGGCTGTCTTTCCCTGATAGAACAGGGTTGCCTGATCTAATACTGCATAATTTACAGAATCCTTCGGAGAACAATTTTCATAAATGTCCAGCCAGTATCGAATACCGTCAAGGGCCAGATCACTTGTCAGATCCGCTTTCAGATCATCTGTAAGGAGGCTCCCGCCGCCGCTTCTCACATAGAAGTTCAAGAAACGTGTTCCCATAAGATCATTGGAACCACAGGGGAAGGAACATCCGTAAACCCCGTCTTTTGTGAGGGCTTTTGCCGCATTGGCAAATTCATCCCATGTCTTTGGAACTTCCAGGCCTGCTGCCCCCAGCAGATCTTTTCTGTACCACATGACCTGCGCATGGGAATACAATGGCAGGGAATAGCAGGTGCCGTCCTTTTCCCCCTCCGACAGGGCCGTTTCTGAAAACTTATCTCTTCCTATGTCGTCGATCAGGTCATCCAGGGGAACAAGTGCCTCTGCGTCCATCATCTCTACCACATGACCGGGAAGTGCAGTGCTCATATCCGGCACATTCCCGGATGCAAGGCCTGTGGTCCATTTCGTATAAAAATCACCCCAGGAAAATGTCTCTATGGTTATATTTACATCCGGGTTATCCTTCATAAACTGGTCCGCTGTCTCCTGTATAACCTCCAGACGCGGCCCCTGTGTAAAGGAATGCCAAAATGTAATGTCACCTTTTAATTCTCCTGTTTCCGCTGCTGTCTGTTTGCTTTCTGTATTCCCGTCCTGTCCGCATCCTGTAAGCATGGCGGAACCTATCATGGCACCTACCATCAAAATCGCTAATTTTCTTTTCATAAAGCTCTCCTCTCTGTTGACTTTTTTCTGATCTCCGATATCGGCCGTATCGATTTGTTTATTGTAGGTTTATTTTACCTATTTTTTTTGTGTACATCTACTAACCAAACGCTCAATAATAGCACTAGAGTCTTATTCTTATTCTCTTGCTACCCTTCGGTATTGGTTCGGGGTAAACCCAAACGCTGCTTTAAACTCCCTGATAAAATAATTGGCATCCTCATATCCTACTTCATAGGCAATATCGTTGACATTATCATTGCTCACCAAAAGAGCCCTGGCTGCTGTTGTAAGCCGGATCTCCCTCACATATTCCATAGGCGTTTTTCCCATATTTTCCTTAAAAAGGCCGCTGAACCTCTGCTTGCTCAGTTCCGCCATATTTGCCATTTTTTCAGGCGTATATTTTTCTTTGGGATGGAGAACGATATAATCCGCCACGATCTGCACTCTTGGATCGATCTGTTTCTTCGTTTTCATGGCTCTTTTTTTAATCCTCTCCAAATCATACTCTTCTGTTTTAATTTCCCCTTTATCCCTGTCTATTTTCTCTCCTCTTACTGCAAGGGAGCCTATGAGCAGATCCAGGTATCCCCGTACAAAACATTTCTTCGCCATATGCTCTGTCTTCACCCACCTGTAGATCTCTTTGAAATAATTATCCTCTCCCATACTCTGAGTAACCCTTGGTATTCCATAGTATTCTTTTAATACATCCTCACCGTCATAAAAAACAGAGGTGGTAAAACGGATACTAAAAAATTCAAATGTATCACTGAGCGCATGGCAGGACATTCTGCACCCACTGGGTATGTACACGATCTGGTTCTCTTCCACCAGAATCTCTTCACTGTCAATACAGAACTCTGCCTTTCCCTTCACAATGTAACGAAAAATGTTATACGGTATGACCGATTCCGGATATACCCATGTTCTTCCCATGGAATATAGATCAATGTAGAGAAATGTAAAACGTATATTGTCAATCACTGACATGAAGGAATCCCCCTTGTAAATTTTTTATGCAGCTTTTAACAATAAGCAAGGCAGCTATCAGTGAAGATACGCCTGTCGATCTGCACTTTATAGCTGCCCTCTCTTACTGTCTACTGTACTTTTATCTTAACTACCACTTTTTCTATATTTTCCGGCTTATTTTCCATGATTGCCACCATGTGGGCATCGCTGGGGTAACACACCATAAAATCACCCGGCTTCAGCAGATAACGACCAGACGCGCTGCCTTTATAAAAGACAATATCCCGTTCCGCATTGTAAGGGACTGACTCAGTCAGGGACTTGACATCTGCTGTAGCGATTCCCTCTCTTCCTGCCACAATATAGTGTAAATCAATATATTTTTTGTGTGCTTCATAAATACAGGCCTCTTCCGGTTTTGATGTAAGAGAGACAGGATTGCAGAAAACGCGGTTCTCACAGATCACTGTATCCGGCAGGGGAAGCTCCCCCTGCTTCAGACTGTCCAGATAGCATAGTATCTGATAGAGCATTTCGTACTCTCTGTAATTTTCTTTGTTTTGAATCGAATCAAAGATCATTGTATTTTCCTCCTGATATATCACAGATCGATCTTGTACTGGTGCAGGGTGTTCTTCAAAACGCCTGCCATAATTTCATACCCTTTTGCATTGGGATGCAGACCGTCATAAGTAATGCCATCCAGCAGCTTTTCAGTTCCCGGAAACGTGGTGGTATTATAATAGTTTACAAAAATCAGCTTATTCCTTTTCGCTGTCTGCGCCAGCCACTCATTCATCTCTTTAATGTATCTTTTCCGGATCGCTTCATTTAGTAAAATGGGTATGTGTATGGGCAGAAGAGAGGTAAGAATTAAAGTGGTATCCGTATTTTCTGCCTGGCATATGATATTGCTGATATTGTTCTGAGCTGTTGTCAAAACCTCATCATAGGGCTTCGGCTCCAGTCTCTTCCAATAATCGCCCTCCAGTTCAATGGAGTCATTGATCCCAATCCCCATTATGCAGTATCTAGGCTTTAGCTGCAGAGCATCCACGTAAAACCGCCTTTTCAGAAATTCTGTAGTGTCTCCTCCGATGCCCCTGTTCACGATCAACTGTCCGGGCAGATTAAAGTATGCATTTAACTCCCAGTAATGGGTGATAGAATCTCCTATAAACAGAAAATCCGGCTTCTGTTCCGTATAAATAAGAGAATGGTTTTTAATGTCAAATTCTTTTCTTCTACTGTCCGCCGCCGCAATGCTGGAAAAATACTCCGATCTGGTATATCCCTCCTTTGTTGAAATCATGCGCCATCCCTCCTCTTTTCCAATGCCCATACTGCTGTCTGTTCACAGCCGTCTGTGACTTGATATTTTTTTAATTATAACAAATACCTTCTGACTCCGATACGGAACATGCGCTCAAAAATAGCACAATATGCTTATTTTGCAGTGTACTCAAAAAAGACTGCCAAAAAGCTCCTTATAATGAACCTTTTTGGCAGTCTTCCGATTTCCGGGCACACCTGTTATTTTATTTTTATTATAACGGATTTACATTATCCTGTCTATCTTGCCAGCAATTTTATCTTTTGATAGGACGCCAGATCTATATACAGATCCGTCTTATACGGATTGCGTTTCGTCTTTTTGATGTGCAGGATCATATAAATAAATACCCCCGCATTTGCAAGAAGCGCAAGAAGACTTACCACAAAAAGTGCCGTTGTGTTTGGGCTTGCGGAAGCAAGCTGATAGATACCCGGCTCCACCAGTGCTGTATATCCGTCCGCGGCCACATATCCCTGCCGAATGGCAGCATCCGCAATGGCTTTGCTGGATGTGGAATGCACCATCCAACGGCTGGCATCCTGGAAGGCAGGCACGGTCTGGGCAAACATGCACCACAGCGCCAGCGTATGTGCCCTGTGCTGCAGCCATGCGCCTTTTCCCACCGTGAATGCGCAGACTGTAGGAGCCAAAAGCAGAGCAAATCCGCAGTACCAGGCATGTGTGGGCAGGCAATTATACGTGTACGCAAAGTTCCATAAATCATAGGCTACGATCCAGAACCACATCATGTCCGGCCAGAGCATATCTTTGCTCCCGTCCTTTTTCGTCACAGCCCTTATGCAGATTCCAAACCATCCTGTAATAGTGATAATGTTAAGGATTCCTGCGATCCCATTCATGTAGTTCCAGGCCCCGCCGATATAGTATTGTGTTTGGTTATTGGTGTACTCCATAACCGGCGTCACATATCTTCCGATCTCAAAATCACGCAGCACGGCCTCACAGATATTGATGGCCAGGATCAGCGGCGGAAAACAAAGCGCTATCCTGTTGGAAGACAGCTTCTTCACATGCCTGATACACCAGAAGCCGATACATCCCGCTGTGGAGGAATACACCTTTGCCAGATGGAACCAATCCATATACGCAGTATCTTTAAATGCCGTAAGCCACAAAATCGTGAGCACTACAGGAAGGATCACGAACGCAGAAAACCCCACCCACTTAAATCTCCGTGTCACCTCATTGAGGGCAAAGAGACTTACAAATACCCCCAGCCACACCAGCAGTACCAGTGCTGTGGGAACACCCTCATAAAATGCAAACATACCCATTCCCCCTATTTACATAGAATTTCTTTTATCATCAGATCATTTCCCGAAAGGATCTCCATCTGCTGCCCTTCACATTTTGGACAGCGCATATCAGATCCCATGGCGTTGAAGACGCTGCCGCAGTCCCGGCATTTCACAATGCCGGGTACTACACACACCTCCAGCTCCGTCTCTTCCATGGAGGTCTTATATCTGGCGGCAGGCCAGCACTCTTCCAGATACCTTGGCACAACACCTGAGAGTTCCCCCACCTCCAGGACGATCCGTTCTACCTCTTCTGCCCCTTCTTCCCGCACCACATCCTCAATGGTGTGGATCATGGCATCCAGGATTCCCAGTTCATGCATAGGATCAGTCCTTTCTGCGGGTAGTTTTTACAGAGGAGGCAGCAATTTTTCCGCTTCTCTTCACTGCATTTGCCGCAATCTTTACTGGAAGCTTCTCATACAGATCCGGTTTGGAATGACCCGTGCGTTTCAGATGAATGGCATCAAATTTACACTTCGTGATACACATGCCGCAGCCCACACACATATAGGAATCCACCTGTACAGCACCGCAGCCGAGACATCTCTCTGTCTCCTTTTTCAACTGTTCCTCTGTAAATGTCATCCTGTCATCCCGGAAGGTACCTTTCTTTTCCGGCGCGTGGGCAGGGCGCTGCCTGGGTGTGTTGTCAAAGCTCTGCAGATCCACCGCCACATTGTTTTTATCAAACGCATGGTATTCTCTTCTGTCACGCCCCAAAGTCAGAGTCTGCCCAGGCTGTACATACCGGTGGATGGAGACTGCCCCTTCCTTTCCGGCTGCAATTGCGTGAATGGCAAACTTCGGTCCGGTGCAGCAGTCACCGCCCACAAACACATCCGGTTCCCTTGTCTGATAGGTCAGGCTGTCTGCCTGTGCCGTGTTTCCGCGTCCCATCTTCACCTTGCTTCCTTCCAACAGGCCGCCCCACTCAATAGACTGACCGATAGAGAGAAGAACAGCATCTGCCGGAACTGTTATGGTATCCTGCTCATCGTATTTTGGCGCAAAGCGGTGCATCTCATCAAAGACGGATACACAGCGCATAAATTCCACGCCTGTCACTTTTCCGTCCTCTGTCAGAATCCGTTTCGGCCCCCATCCATTCTGGAATTCCACGCAGTCGGCCTCTGCTTCTTCTATCTCCTCATCCAGAGCCGGCATTTCCTCACGGCTCTCCAGGCAGTACATTTTTACAGTGTCAGCACCCTGTCTGGTTGCTGTCCGCGCTACATCAATGGCCACATTGCCGCCGCCCACTACCACCACATTTCCGGAAAGTGTTCGGCCCCGGCCCAGATTCACCTCACGCAAAAATTCCACACCGGATACAACACCCAAAGCGTCCTCACCTTCCACGTTCAGCTTTCGTCCGCCCTGGGCGCCCACTGCTATGTAAAATGCCTCGTAGCCCTGTTTTCTCAGTTCATCCAGCGTCACATCTTTTCCCACTTCCACGCCGGTCTTAAATTCCACGCCCATCTCTTTGAGCACGTCAATCTCTGCATTCAATACCTCTTTTTCCAGACGGAAAGAGGGTATTCCAAGAGCCAGCATGCCGCCCAGCTTCTCCTGTTTTTCAAAAACAGTAACCTGATAATCGTCGATGGCAAGGTAATACGCACAGGAAAGCCCCGCAGGACCGCCGCCGATGACTGCTATCTTATTTCCCAGATGATAACGCTTTTTCGGGACAAAACGCACATCATCATCCAATTCCTTATCTGCAATAAATTTTTTGATCTCATCAATGGCGATTGGCTCGTCAATATCGCCGCGGGTACATTCATCCTCACAGCTATGGGGACAGATACGCCCGCAGACCGCCGGGAATGGATTCTCTTTTTTGATCAGTTCCAGGGCTTCTTTGTACTGTCCTTTAGCCGCCAGCTTGATATATCCCTGCACTGCGATATGAGCCGGACAGGCTGTCTTACAGGGAGAAGTCCCCTCCTCTGCCACATCCTGACGGTTCTCTCTGTAGTCCATGTTCCAGTTCTTTTTACTCCACACATGATCTCTGGCTGTGGGTTCCTCCGCTTTTGGGATCGGTGTCTTAGCACAGAGTCTCTGTCCCAGCTTCAGGGCATTTGTGGGACAGTTTTCCACACATTGACCGCAGGCCACACACTCCTCCGGGTTCACCTCCGCGGTAAAATTGGAACGGATGGCATCCGGCGTGCGGAACAGGGTTGCAATACGCATGGAAAAGCAGGAGCAGCTACAGCAGTTACAGATCGCGGCTGATTCCCCCAGCCCGTCAGTTGCGGGCATTTCATGCATCAGGCCGTTGTCTTCTGCGAATTTCAGGATTTCCAGCACTTCCTCCCGGCTTACCTGGCGGCCTCTTCCAGTCCTGATATAATACTCTGCTCCGGTTCCCATCTGGATGCAGATATCCTTTTCCAGATGACCGCAGCCCTCACCCAGCACTTTTCTGGACTGACGGCAGGAACAGTCAGACACGCTGAACGTGTCATATTTTCTAAGATAATAGGACAGCTTTTCCCAGGGCTGAACCCCCGGAAGATCCTTAATGGCACTCTCCACAGGCGTTACCCGCATCATTGCCATTCCTTCCGGAAAAAGAGGTGCCATAGGTGCGATCCTCTTTCTGGTGTACTCCTCAAAAGCCTTGCCGATCTCAGGATGCGCTGCAAGCTGTTCCCGGTTGTTAACCATCATTTCCAACATACCAGGAGCAAAAATATTTATAAAATACCTGTCTCTCTTATCCTTTTTATCTGTCCATACCTTTACCACACCTGTGTATGTGAGCCGGTCCAGAAGCTTCTTCGTCTCTTCCCTGCTCTTGCCGCATTTTTCCACAATGTACTCAAATGTACGCGGCTGGCGAAGCCCCATGACCAGGGCAACATCTGCCATATCGTCTGTCACCACAGCGTTCAGCGCGTAATACTCAGGGGCCTTCTCATCGATCCGGTTCATTGCCCCCGCCACACCGCCGACCATTTTTGCCAGCTTCACAATTTTCGGTCTTAAATTTGCCATATACTAACCCACCCTTTCTATACCATTTTGCAGTTATTATGATTCTTCTCTCCAGGCTTTTACTTCTGTTCTCAGCCAATCTGTCCAGGCATCCAGCCCTTCCCCTGTTTTTGCACTGATGGGGATCACTTTTGCCTTGGGATTACGCAGTCTGATGTTCTCCCTGCATTTTTCCAGGTCAAAATCAAAGTACGGCATCACATCCATTTTATTAATCAATACCACATCACATACAGAGAACATCAGGGGATATTTCAGAGGTTTGTCATCTCCCTCAGGAACAGACAGGATCATGGCATTCTTCACAGCTCCTGTGTCAAACTCTGCCGGACAGACCAGATTTCCCACATTTTCCAACACAGCCAGATCCACGTTCCCGGTTCCCATGGCTTTCAGCCCCTGACCGGTCATGTCCGCGTCCAGATGGCACATACCGCCGGTATGGAGCTGTATCACCTTCACCCCCATATTCTCTATGGTACGGGCATCCACATCCGAGTCAATGTCTGCCTCCATGATGCCGATCCTGAGTTCCTTTCTCAAAGCCTCAATGGTACGCTGCAAAGTTGTGGTCTTGCCTGAACCCGGGGATGACATGAGATTCAAAAGAAATACCTTCTCTTTTTTCAGTTCTCTGCGGAGTTCTTCAGCCTGCCTTTCATTATTATCAAAAATGCTTCGTTTTACCTCAATGGTACGGAATGCTTCCATTTCCGCATCCCTCCTTTCCGCGCTGTTTCATACTATCATCATACTATGCCTGAACGCCTTTTACTATAGACAAAACCGGCGGTCTGTCAAAATTTTTGACAAACCGCCGGCTCTACTTGTTTTCCTCACCGGACATAATATATTCCTTTGGCGTAACCCCCATTTTCTTTTTAAAAATACGGTAAAAATAATTCAGGTTATTATATCCCACAGAACCGGAAACATCCTTTATGCTGTCCCCTCTTTCCAGCATTTCAATGGCTTTATGAATACGGACATCATTTATATAGTCAGTAAAACTGCAGTTCAGGTATTTCTTATACAATCTCAAGATATTGCTCTGGCTCATGTTAAACATTTCCGCGCATTCACTGCAGTGCAGCTCTTCCATATAATGTTCATCAATGTATGCCAGCAAACTGTTAAAGGAAGGGTTGTCAAAGTATTCATACCCCAGGACTCTCTTCATGGTTTCGCAAAACTGTTCATACATCACAGGTTTCAGAAGATAGTCTTCCGCTCCCAGCCTGAGAGCCTGCTGCACATAGGAAAACACGTCATAAGCTGTGATCACAATGAAAACTGTTTTAAAATTCGCATTCTTTTTAATCTGATCCATGACCTGCAGTCCGTTCATCCATGGCATTTCTATGTCCATAAATACAATATCTGGCTTCAGAGTATTTATTTTTATCAAAGCCTCCCTGCCGTTTGAGGCTTCACCGACGATATCCAGCGGAAGTCCGTTCTTTTTGATAAAAAACTTAATAATATCACTGGAGGATTTTTCGTCATCAACTAATAATACTCTTTTCATATACGCTCCTCTCCGATCTGGCGGCCGGCATTTTTATACTCACAACAGTACCCTCACCATCCAGGGATTCCACCTGATAGCTGAAATCATTTCCGAAAACAGACTGAAGCTTTCTGACTACCATTGAAGTTCCGCTGGCCTGTACCTGGTTTCCCATTTTATATTCTATCTCATTGCGTGTTTTTTCGCCAAATCCTCCTCCGCTGTCGCTGACTTTAAAGTGCAGATAATTTTTCTCTTTGTAAGCCATAATAATGATCTGCATCTCTCTTTCCTGACCCTTGAATCCGTGTTTAAAACAATTTTCCACAATGGGCTGCAGGAAATTAAAGGGTACCTCCTGTGATTCAAGAAGATCCTGTTCTATATCATAAATAACACTTAGCCTGTCTCCAAATCTCAGTTTCTGCAGATTCGTATAATTACGCACATACCGAAGCTCGTCCTGAAGCAGCACAAAGGTCTCCTGAGTTCTCAGTGTATAGCGGAAAAGCTGCGCCAGATCTCCTATAGCGGTATAGGTACCCAGAGCGTTTTCCTTTACTGCCATACTGGCGATTGTATTTAATGTATTAAAAAGAAAGTGCTGATTGATCTGAAGGTTCAGCATCTGATTCCGTGTTACTTTCAGATGTTCCTGAAGCTGTCCGTCTTCACGTATTTTATCCGAAAGCTCCCTCTTGTTTTTATGAAGGTTCACCTGGACCATACAAAATTGATAATGAGCGCAGATGGATTCAGCAATATTGCGAATTGTGTCAAGCATTCCGTTCTCTGTACTTTCAGGCACATTATATACCATACTGGCTGCCGCATCATCACTCTTCACAGCTCTCGTTCTGATATGCCCAGTCTTAATGAAGCCAAGCAGCTTCCCGTCACTAACTATGGGAAGAATATATAAAAGCAGTCCGTGTCCGCATGCATGAGCGGAAACCCCTTCATAATACGGAGGCACAAAAGTCGATCTTATTTTGTACAATTCACAATTATAAATATTTTTTTCTATCCCACAGCATTTTTTGCAAAACTCAGGAAACTCTCTATTCTGATATACAAGCTCCTGGTCTTCATCATAAATTGAAATTGGAATTCGCAGGGGCCTAAGGTTATGCCTGAACAATTCCTTGATCGTTTCCCGCAAAAACTCCTGATTATCAATTTCCTCCATACTCATAGTCTTTTCCCTTTTGTCGGGAGCCACATGTACCGTGGAAATAACGGCCGGGATGGAAACAAGAAGCTTCACCAGCGGCTCATCCCCGTCATTTCTGGATTCATGGCTCATTCCCGATGATATATGAAAATATTTTCCCGGCTCGACCAGACTCTCTGAATCACCAATCTTCTGCCATCCTCTGCCGCTCATAATATACATAAACTGCTCGTCCCCGTAATGCAGATGGCATGGCTGCCATGAGTGGGGATTCATAACACTGATTCCCACCCTGAGATGATCTGAGGAACCTGATTCCGGTTCACAGATCCATTCTATTCTTCCCCAATCCAGGTATTGTATCTTTTCCATATGCTTACACCCCTGTTTTTTGCTCATTGTACCAAAAAAACGGCAGAACTTTCAACTATTCTGCCGTTTTCCTAGTTTTCATTTTTATTTAGCAGTTACAGGCATCCATTTCTCTGCGAACATGGGGTAGTTCTCTGCCTTTGCTCTCACTTTTGCGGCAATTTCTTCGAGCACTTCCGGTTTTTCATAGTTCTTGAGAGTATCCGCCAGAAGTCTTGCGGCTTCACGGATATCTTCTTCGCTAAAGCCTCTTGTTGTAAGTGCCGGGCTGCCAATACGAATACCGCTTGCCAGATTTGCCGGCTGCGGGTCATAAGGGATCATGTTCTTGTTGATCACAATACCGACTTTTCCCAGAACCTCTTCCGCCTGTCGTCCCGTGGGGATAAGATTTCTTACATCAACTAATACCAGATGTGTTTCTGTTCCACCGGAAACAAGTCTGAGTCCGCATTTTTTCAGTTCATCTGCCAGTGCGGCTGCATTTTCAATCACTGCCTGCTGATATTCTTTATACTTTTCTGTCTTAGCTTCTTTGAAAAGAACAGCTCTGGAAGCGATCATATCCATCTTGGGTGCGCCCTGCATTCCCGGGAAGATCTGGGAGTCAATCTTCTTTCCAAGTTCCGCCTTACACATGATGATGCCGCATCCTCTCGGCCCTCTGAATGTCTTATGTGTGGAAGTTGTGACCACATCGGCATATGGGACGGGGGAAGGGATGAGTCCTGCCGCGATCAGACCAACCGGATGGGCGATATCTGCCATGAGGTAAGCCCCCACTTCTTTGGCTATTTCACCAAAACGTTTGTAATCCACTTTACGCGGGTAAGATGATGTTCCGCAGATGATCATCTGCGGTTTGTATTCTTTTGCAAGGCGTTCTACCTGCTCCATGTCAATGATTTCTGTCTCCTTATTCAGTGCATACTGGATAACATTGTAGGTTTTCCCGCTGTAATGGAATTTTGCGCCGTGGCTTAAATGTCCCCCTTGATCAAGCTCCATGGAAAGAATGGTGTCGCCCGGTTTTAAAAGCGCTCTGAGCACTGCTATATTAGAAAGTGTGGAACTCATTGACTGGACGTTTGCATATTCACAGCCGAACAGCTCTTTACACCTTTCGATGGCAATAAGTTCAATTTTATCAGCCAGTTCACATCCGCCCGCGAAGCGTCTTCCGGGATATCCCTCTGCGTTTTTGTTTGCCCAGACAGTCCCTTCCATTCCGACTGTAACCGGGGATGAATAATTCTCTGACGCGATCAGACACAGTGTGTTGAGCTGACGCTGTTCTTCCGCAATCGTCATCTGTGCGATTTCCGGGTCAAATTCTTTAATGATCTCAAAACTTCCATCCATATACATAATACTGATCCTCCTGATATTTGTCATTTTTTTGATAAGCCTATTATCTTAAATATTTTTATTGATTCTAGGAATTATGTTTTATCTTTTTTGCACTACTTTCTTTTCCTGTTTTTCAACGATCGCAGCAACCGCTGCGTTGGTGATCACATTAGGAGTTGTTCTCTGGCCGCCGATGATCCTGTCTATACCAGTCATAAGAGCCACACCTTCCAGCGGAAGATTTACACATCCTAAAGTCATAGTCAGCATTACAATACTTGCACTTGGTACTCCCGCTGTTCCCAGAGATGCCAGAAGCGCTGTGACAAAGACTGTGAGCTGCTGCGGCAGCGTAAGAGCCACACCGGCTACCTGGGCGATAAAGATCACGGTCATACCCTGATATAACGCACTGCCGCTCTTGCTGACGTTGGTTACCACAGACATGATAAAGCTGGCGACCGCTTCAGATACACCCAGATTATTCTGAAGCTCCTTGATGGTAACAGGCAGTGCCGCAGCGGAACTATCAGTAGCAAGCGCCATACTGATTCCGCCGATGATCCCTTTATAAAATTTGAGAGGACTCATTCTCACGCCTAAGAATACTAAAAGCCCCTGGATCCCGAAGATAAATACGATCAACGCAATATGAAGTACAATGATAAATTTACACAGCGGCAGAAGAGTGGAAAGTCCGTATTTACCGATCATATCTGCCATAATGCCGCATACACCGATGGGGGCAAAACCGATCACTACATCTGTCATTTTGTACATAACCTGTGCCACGCGGTCAAAGAATACCTTTACAGGCTCTGCCTTCTCTCCGCAAAGCACGATACAAATACCAAAGAAGAAAGCAAATACAATAACCTGAAGCATGTTGTCTGTAGAAAGCGCTTCAAAGATATTTGTGGGGAACATATTTAATATTGTTGAAATAAATGATACATCTGTGGTTTCAACAGATTCGGTGACCGGCATCACAATACTTGCTCCCACCCCCGGTTTAAAAAGATTTCCGAATACCATTCCGGTCAGGATAGCCAATGCTGTCATGACTATAAACAGTATGAAAGCCTTAACTGCCATTCTGTAAATCTTTTTCATGTCCGGAATGCTTGTCAGTCCGCTTACAATAGCAGAAAATACTAATGGCAGGATCAGCATTTTCAGCATTCTCATAAAGAGACTGCCGACCGGCTCCAGCACTGCTGCCTTTTCCCTAAATATCAGCCCGAGAATAATACCGACAGCAAAACCGATGATGATCCGACCGAACATAGGGATTTTCTTTAACGTCTTCATTGTTTCTACCTCCATTTGATTTTATAAAACTGATTGCGGCCTTTTCTATATTTCTATTTTCGCATATGCAGTTCTGAAAAAATAGGAACTGATTCATTAATTCTTTCTACTATTTTACACTTAAAGGATGCGGAACTCCATTTATAGGAAAACCGGCGGTCTGTCAAAATTTTTGACAAACCGCCGGCTCCGTAAACCAATCTCCTTTATCAGCATGGCAGGACATTCCTCACACTACCTAAAAACCATCACAATTCCCATGCCATCCTTATCCCTCTCCGCAAATACCTCCCCATCCATCTTCCTCATGATCTCCCTGCATATATAAAGCCCAAGCCCGCTCCCCTGCTGCCCCATACTATTTGTCCCTCTGAAAAAGCTCTCAAATATATGGTTCAGATCATTCTCCGACACAGCCTCCCCCGTATTAAAAATACGTATCAGCTGACAATAATCCTCCTCATAAAAGCTAAACTCGATCCTCCTCCCATCCCCATACTTAAACGCATTCTCCATCACATTATCGATCACTTCCAGTGCCCTGTCCAGATCCCCCCGCACGATCCGGTTTTCATACTTTCCTATCACCAGTTCCACCATCCGCACCGCACACTTTTCTACATAAGTGTCCGCCACCCGCCTTACCAGTTCTTCCAGATAAAATTCTCCCATTTCTACCCGGATATCCAGTATATCCTCTTTTGAGTTCCTCACGATCTCCGCCACATACCCCTCAATCTCTTCTGCCTTCACACCGATCTGACGGGCCGCGTGTCGTTTCTTCTCCTCTGTATCGTAGAGTCCCTGTTCCAGTGCTTTCCCATAGAGCTTAATGGTCCCAAGAGGCGTCTTCATATCATGGGACAGGGACAACAGCATTTTTTTCTTTTCCCTTTCCAGCTCGAGCCTCCGCTTTTTTGTCACCTCCAGCGTATCCTTTAATTGCCCGATGCCCCACAAAAAATTTCCGAAATACCTGTTTTTCTCCTGCTTCACTTCCCCTTTCAGATGCCCTTTTGCCAGCTCATAAGGCAGCTCACTCACCCGGTTGAACGGCTTGATCACCCGGTATTTGAGATATAAAAGCACCCCTGTCACTGAGACTGCCATAAGCGCAAGTGCAGCCTGGACGGTCATCATCACACCGTCCAGGCTCATATATTCCTCTCTATATAAAAAACGGAGATACCCTTTCAGACTGCCGTCTGCGATCCAGGGCTTCACAACAACATTTCCGTCATTTACATCTTTAAAAAACATTTCCACGTTCTCCCGGTTTTCGGCTTCATCCAGGGTCAGGACTTCTATCCCGTATACGTCCCTGTATCTGCCCAGATCCACTTGACCGGGATGTGTTCCCACTGATATCTCATAACAGATCCGGTTGATCTCCACTTTGAATTCTCTGTCTCTTTCCCCCTGCATCCGGTAAAGTACCATACCCGTTCCCAGTGCCAGAAGGAGATAGAGACTTATAAACACTGCCAATATCCTGTTATATTTCCTCATACCGGTACCCCACACCCCAGACCGTCTGAATGCGCTCAGGCTTTCTGGGATCCTCCTCAATTTTGCTTCTCAGCATTTTGATATGGACCGTCAAAGTCTGATTTTCACTAAAGCTTTCCCTTCCCCATATACGGTCAAACAGATACTCTTTATGAAGGGTTCTCCCCGGATTCTCAGCCAACAAAAGCAGCAGTTCATACTCCTTCGCATTCAACTCTACCGCCCGGCCTTCCCGGTAAACCTTCCGTGAATTTCTGTCTATGGTAAGACTGCCGGATACCAGGTAATCGGTCTCAGTCCTGGCCCCATAGGTCCTCTGTATCAGCGCTCTTACTTTAGCGGTCAGCAGATCCGGGTCCACAGGCTTTTCCATATAGTCATCCGCCCCCAGCTCAAATCCGTTCAACTTATCATCCTTTCCCGCCCTGGCACTCATGATCAATATGGGGATATTCCCCTTCTCACGCACTGCCCGGCAGACGGCAAAGCCGTCCATGCCGGGAAGCATAATATCCAGAAGCAGTATCTTCACACAATTCTCCTCCAGGTAAGCAGACGCCTCCTCCCCGGTGGAAACAGAAGAAACAGAAAACCCATCCTTTTCTAAAAATGCCTGCAGAAGCTCTGCCAGCTCCCTGTTGTCTTCCACCAGCAAAATATCTTTCATACAAATCCTCTCTTTACCATCCGAGCTTGATCAGCCAGTCGTTCAATGTGCGCTCCCTGGCTCTAAGATCCCGGTCTTCCTGCCATTTTCCAAGTGTGATATCCTCCCGGATATCACCATCCTCAATATACAAAACTCTCTCACAGCGGGCCGCTACTTTCATATCATGGGTGACCAGAAGAATACTGGTACCCTCCCGGTTAATACGGTTCAACTCCTCCATGACCTCAATGGAATTCTGTTTGTTAAGCGCTCCCGTAGGTTCATCCGCGAATATGATCTTCGGCTCGTTGATCAGGCTGCGGCAGATACATGCCCTCTGAAGCTGTCCGCCGGACACCTCATTGATATCATTGTCCGCCACTTCACTGATTCCCAACTTCTGCATCAGTATCTTTGCCCTCTCATTGACTGCTGCCCGGCCTGCCTTGGTCTTGCCCACGGCTGTCTGGTAAGCAGGCATAATAATGTTATCATAGATTGACAGATTTTTCAGCATATACATCTGCTGAAATACAAATCCCATCTGTTCCAGCCTCATATCACTGATCTCATTGGCATTCAGCTTTGTCAACTCACGCCCAAAGAAATCCACTTTTCCCGCAGTGGCATTGTCCATGCCGCTGACCGTGTAAAGAAGAGTTGTTTTGCCCGAACCGGAAGGCCCCATAACAGCCACCATCTCCCCTTCTTTTATCTCCAGATTTACATTCCTCAGTACATTATTCTGGCGCTTATCTATAACATATGTTTTGCATAAATTAGAAACTCTCAATGACTCCATTTTCCTCTACCTCCATCCAAACCTCTACTCTATATTGTTCATTTCACGTATATGGATCTGCTTCACTTTCCTGGTTGCAAAAATGGTGGCTGCAATGATCCCCACCAACAGTATTCCCGGATAAACGCCGTATACCTGCCAGGGCACAACCTGGATCTCAACACTGGCTCCCATGATGGCAAAGATCGGTTTCAGCACAAACTGATTGCTCAGAAGAGACAGGGGTACCGCTGCGATCATGGATACCAGAACCACCCAAACCATGCGTAGAATCTGCCATTTACGGATACTCCTGTTTCTGAACCCCACACTTTTCATCATGGCGATCTCCCCTTTTTCCCTCACGATAAAGAGTTTTTCCATGAGTGCAGTGATCAGCATGATGATGGCGCAGAGCAGGCCCGTCATAGGGAGAAGAAGGTCTGATAAGGAATCCTGGATGCCACCCACATTCTGATCCACCAGAGCCTGTGCATCGGCCCATTCATAGCCGGGAAACTTCTCCTGGAGTTCTTTTGCCAGCTCCTTCTGTGTCTTATCTGTATCCATATCCACCAGAATATTCCAGTAATCCGCCAACATTTCATCCTTCATATCAATGACCGGATTCAGTCTGCCTGACTGTCCTAACTGCATGTAATCAGAGTATGTGCCTGTTATGATGAATGTTTTGTTTTTACTGCCGATCCTTACATCTACCCAGTCACCAATGTTCCATTTATTCTGCTTCAAAACCGTTTCTGAGAGTGCGATCTCGTTTTCCAGCCTTGGGGCCTCACCCTTGTCATAAATCAGATAATCGTTGTCCTGACCCAGATTCTGTAATACCAAAAGCTTTTGATCTGAGGCCGTTCCATCCCTTGAAACTTTCAAAAAGTAAAAGGGAATTCCCGTGAGTTTAGCATCGTATCCCTCTTCCTTCATCTCCTGTTCTACACGCTGCATTCCCTTTAGCAGATCCTCTTTATTTCTGTAATTCCCCTCACTTGGCTGCTCTATCCTTCTTACATATACCGCGCTGTGTGGGTTCAGGGCAAATTTTACTACCATCTCACTGCTCCTCATGGTGTTGATGGTGTTCAGCGGAATGGTGATCAGCACAAAGCTGATACAGAATGTGATCATGAGTACCAGATACCGCCGCATATGGGTGAGCATATCGTTCAGTCCCAGGAACATGGGAACAGACATTTTCCCTCTCCGGTTCAGTCTGATCCCGGCCCGCCTGCCGTATCTCTCCCCTGACTTTCCGCCTCGGACAGCAGCGATCGCCGAAATCTTATCCAGCTTTCCGGTACAGATATAACAGAAAAGCATGACCAGAAAGATGATACACCCGGAACAAATGAGGTTTACCCACAGATTGGAACCGCTTTCCTCCATGATCATATTTCGGCTGACACTTTTCACCATGGCCCGGCTGACCGGGACACTAACTGTAAAGCCCACCACAGTACCTGCTGACACGAGAACCAGATACTTTATGAGATATACTTTTTTTACTACAAAATTCCGAAATCCCACAGCCTTCATGATCCCGATCTCCCGGTATTCCTCCTCCATGGTAAACATCAGTGTAAAGCGGAGTACCAGAAGTGCAATAAGGATCAGGCAGATACCTACGAGGATCAAAAGGGCAGCCATGATCATATCGAAGGAATAGATCATGTCGTATGTGCCCTTTGTGACAGTACTTAAAACAGTTGTAAAATCCTGTTCATTCAGCGCCCTCACAAACTCTGTCTCATGATCTGTCATGACCAGATACATACTGATATCTTCTGCATGTTCGTCTTTATGGAATGTATGATAATCCTCTTTGCTTAAAATGATACGGTTCATTCCGGTCATATCATTTCCAAAAGCCGCGTCCTTCATCTGCTGGGCAACCGTCAGTTCTTTTTCTGTATCTCCCACGGAAATGACAATTTTATCCCCCGTCTTCAGATGATTTCTCTCCATGGCATCCCTTGTCATGGCAGCCTGCCCGGCCTTCAGGGAAAAAGACTTTCCGTCCGGGTCAAAGACCTTGCAGTATTCCATCCCCACAGCGCTTATATACACAGAGGTTCCTGCGGTATCGTACTCCTTTTTCTTTCCGTTTTTTACAATTTTTATATCCTGGTCATTGAGGGCGATCAGGCTGCTCTTTCCATATTCCTTTATGTCCCCATACTGACTGTCCAGCCATTTTTCCGCCTTTTCATTCTCTGTTTCTCCCCGCATGATAAAATTCACACCGGGGATTTTTGAGTAGCTTGTGTAATGATCAATGGCTGAACTCACAACCAGGATATTGTTCACGCTGCTGGCCAGAAAAATGGTTGCAATGGTGATAAACAGAAACAGTATCACATTGACTCCCTTTCTCCTCAGCAAATCCTTCTTTAATATTCTGTAAAGCATTTGGCTATCCTTCCCTTTCCTGTTTTCTGAGTTGATTATAACCCGGCAATTATGAAAAAATCCTTAAATCGGATTCCTTTTATTTACACACAGAAAACTTTCCGGATTATCCTATACAAATCTACTGTTATAAAGTATAATCATACCAGACAGTCAAAACATTTTTCAAACAATAAAAGGGGGCATTTTTTTATGAAACGATATGTTATGTTCGCGTAGCAGAGGCTATTGCGAATTATGATACCATATAGAATAGCCTTTGCGAATCCTGGAACTAAAATAACCGAGGAGGACAGGATGAGCTACAAAAAGGCTGATAAGATCCTTCCAAAAGAATTGTTGGAACTGATACAGCAGTACGTGGAGGGTGAGAGCATCTATATTCCCAGGAGGACAGAAAATAGACGTTCCTGGGGAGACGGCACGGGCATCCGGCAGGAAATCGCAGCGCGCAATGCCATGCTGTACCGTGATTACCGAAACGGCGCAGACCCAGCGGGACTGGCAGATAAATACTGCCTGTCTTTGAAAAGCGTACAGAGGATCTTATTACAGGAAAAAAGGAAATAGGTAACAGTTCAGTAAATGTGCAGACCTACTGAATAGTTACAATTACAGTTACAAAAACAGCAGCAAATACAAAAGGCCGGCATAACCTGCATGAATGTGTTATGCTGACCTTTTTTATATTGACTTATTTTCCGGCTGAATTACAGCCTGTCTTTTAATCCAGAAAAACCGTCTCTCTTTTATCTATCACAGAACCCACGATCAAAAGGCCCAGTGACATAAGACTTCCCACGATCACCTCAGGAATTCCAAAAGGATTTCCCAGCAGAGATTTCCATACTACCGAGGAAATGAATCCTCCCATCATTCCCATGGTGATTCCCAGTTTTTTTGCTTTTTTTGACAGCAGCGCTGCTATTGCCGGAATTGCAATTGCCGAAGCAAAATATGACATAGACAGCACCAGCGCTTCCAGAATATTTTCCATACGCAGTGCAAACAGCAGAGCAAGCAGCCCGATCACCACCACTGAGTACCTTGACAGTTTTAGCTGTGTCTCCGGTTTTATCCCGGGATGTACTGCCAGCAGAAGATCCGTACATAATGTCTGGGAAGCCAGCAGCAGATAGCTGTCAATGGTTGACATAACAATTGCAATCAAGGACGTGATCACCAACGCATATAATATAGGAGGAAACGATTCTTTTACAAGAAGAGGAATCAGCATCTCATGGGATACCCCTTTTGGAAAAGAGGGATACAGCACCAGTGCACAGACGCCTATGATAGTCACTGCAAAACTGTAAAAAAGAATAATCACATTTCCTCCTATGGCCCCTTTGCTCGCCACCTTAGATGAAGAAGCCGCGAAGGAACGCTGCCAGTATGGAGGGCCGGCCAAAAAATACAGCAGATATACAACCATATAAGATACAATGGATCTGTCAAACTTCAGTTCAAAATAATGTTTCGGAAGGCTTGCCGCCAGTTGGGCCGGCCCTCCTATTTTTGTCAAAGCTGCCACGGGAAGCGCCACTCCAATAACTACAATGAGCAGAATTCCCTGAAGGGTATCCGTGTAAGCCACCCCGTAAAATCCGGACAAGGTGGTATAAGCGATCACGATGACTGTGGTAACCACAAGGGCCGTCTGATAAGAAATCTCCCAGTCGTCTGCCATAACCATCTGAAGGATTTTGGAAGAGGCGACCATCTGGGTACCTGCTGTCCCAATCACGGTCCATCCGATAATGGCGGAGGCAATCAAGGCCGGCAGACGGCCAAATCTTTTAGTGATCAGATCCGGAATGGATAAAATATGATATTTCTGCCCAATTCTCTGAATCCGTCCGGCAAAAAGACAGAACACAGCAAACGCAAACACCGTTGCAAATGTAGGCAGTACGGCTGATATTCCTATTTCATAAGCCAGACCCGATTTGCCCAGGGTAGAAGACGCCCCGATCCAGGTAGCCGCAAAGGTCAACATTACCACAGGCCAGGGAAGATTCCTTTGCCCAAGGTAATAACCTTCCAGATTTTTTGATTTTTTCTGCAGCACAATACTGATGATCGCCGTAGCCGCAAAATAGATTATTAACACTATAAGTACAAGAATCATATATTTTCACCTGACCTTTTGTAAAATTCTTCGTAAGCCGCTGCTGCCGCGGCTTTTTATGCGGCTCTGTTTTTCTTCCCCATCCGGTTAATGACCAGAGCAAATACAATTCCCAGCAGAGCGAACAGGATAATTGCCCCAAATACAAATTTAAATCCTGCCGCACCCGGATTATTATCAATCAACTTTCCGAGGATCAGGTTCATATACGCATCCGGAAGGAACCCAATGGCACAGATAATACCTGTGGCTGTTCCCGTAAATTCCTTCGGAACTCCGGCTTCCCCCATAGTCGCAAAATAGATTCCCCTGATGGCATACATAACTGTAGCAAAAGCGATCACGGTTACAATCGCGGGTATCAGCATGTTTGGTTTTCCGGGAATGAATAAAAGCAGTGCGGCAAATATGATTTCCACCACAAACAGTCCCATGACCATCTTTGAATAGGAACTGGTCTTGTCCGATATTTTTCCCATGATAGGTGCGCTGAAGATTCCGATCCCATAACTTCTGATGGTGGCAATAATACCCGCCGTCACTGTAGTCATACCAAAAATGGTTGTCAGATATGTAGTTGTGTATTCAGATGCCACCTGGGCACTGTATGCGCACATAACAAGGAACGCTACGATCCAGATCCCGGGGATCTTTAAAACTTTGAGATAATCTGCCAGTGTTGCCGTTGAACGGGCTTCGTCTTTATTCTTTTTAGGAAGGAGCAGCCACATGGCAACAGTAAGGGCAGTATAAACGATACCGTAAAAAATCAATACATAGCGCAAAGGCTGTTCTGTAAGGATAAAATGATTAAACACCGCAAGTGCCGCAAAGTTGATCAAAACACCCGCCAGCGCACGGATTCCCTCGCTGTATCCGAAAATAGAACCCTGCTCATTGTCGTCTGCCAGGATACGGATCGCCTTGACAGCAGAAACCCAGAATACCACATTGGAAAATGCCAGTAAAAACTGGATCGCCATAAGCCCTGTCAGAGACGGGATGGTAGCGTACCAGAAGGTCAGCAATGCCAGCATTAAGTTAGAACCCACCAGCATCTTGCGGTTGTCAAACCGGTCCGCAAGAATACCTCCCGGAATATAAATAATCATCTTTGTAATAGAATAGACACTCATAATGGTGCCCACCTGCGTGTTGGTAAGCTGAAACTCTTCCACCAATGCATCATAAAATACAGTTTTTAAATATGGAACACGGTATATCAGTCCCGCTGATATGGTGACTACAAAAAACGCGATCCACTTATGCTGCTTATTCGTATTTCCCATCTACATACCTCCCTGGTATTTCCTACTACTGTTCTTTTACGATCAGTGCGTCTGCCAATGCTGCCCCTTCCCCCTCGGGGTATACAAACAGTGGATTAATATCTAATTCTTTTAAAGTATCTTTGTGGGCAACAGCATATTCGGAGATCTTAACAATAAATTCTGCCAGGGCATCCACATCGCAGGGTTTGCTGCCCCGATAACCATTCAAAAGCTTACTTCCTTTCAAAGACCAGATCATGTCTCTGGCTTCCTGCTTTTTCAAGGGCGCAGGATAAAGGCTCACGTCTTTAAACACCTCCACGAACACTCCACCCAGCCCGCACAGTATCATGGGACCAAACTGGGGATCTGTGTTCACGCCGATGATCATTTCCACCCCTTGTGGAAGCATGGACTGAATCAACACCCCATCTATTTTGGCACCCGGACACTTCACTTTTACATTTTCCATGATCTCCCGGTAAGCTTTTTCCACCTGACAGGCATCCATAAGGTTCAGCTTGACCCCGCCTACATCACTTTTATGCAGAATATCAGGGGACGCAATCTTAGCAACTGCCGGGAAAGTCATGCTTTTTGTGAATTCTTTTAACTCCTCCAAAGAACCTACAATGGCCTCCGGCGGCACAGGCACTCCTGCGGCTGCCAGCTCACACTTGCTCTCATGTTCGCTGAGAGCTGTCCTGACTTTCTCTTTCTTCTGATTTTCCATGACTGCCAAGTCCAGAATATGTTCTTTTGGATCATATTTTACAAAATCCATAAGATATTTCAAAAGCTTAAATCCACACCCTGTTGCAGGCAATATAGGCACACCAGCCCGTTCCAGCTTTTCGCGCACTCTCTCATCCCTGGATGAATTGAAAAAGCTCATAACCGCCACCGGCTTTTTCTTCTTGCCCGCCGCTGTCACCATACCGTCTGACATGGGCCAGATCACATCCTTCGGACCATGTTTTGGCAGTATAGTCTGTCCGCATAAGACCATTCCTATGGACGGGTCTTCCATAATAGCCTGTATCACTTCCGCGTATTTTTCTCCGTCATGGGCAAGGGTTGCTGACATATCCAGCGGGTTGGCAGGCGTGGCATAATCCGGCAGGAGTGCTCTCAGCTTATCCATAGTCTCAGGCGCTAAGTTGGGATACTGAAGCCCCAGCAGTGTTCCCGTATCCGCACATACTCCCGTCTCTCCTCCTGAGAGGCACATAGCCGAAAGTCCTATATTTTCCGGTATCATGGGCAGAACACTGAGCAAATGGCACATCTGTACCAATTCTTCAATGTCGTCCACCCGGATAACACCGAATTTTTTGACAATTGCGTCAAAGGCTTTATCCGAACCTGCAAGACTGCCTGTGTGGGAGGCTGCCAGCGCGCTTCCCTTTGAGGTCTTTCCCACCTTCAGGATCACTACCGGTTTGCGCGCCAGCGCCGCCTGCTTTAATACCTCTTTAAATTTAACGGGGTCTTTGATCCCTTCCATATAAAGGCCTATCACCTTAGTCTCCCTGTCCTGTATCAGATACTCCAGATAATCCTCGATCCGGATACAAGTGCTGTTTCCGCTGGAGATCAGATAGGAGAAATTCATATAAGGGATCTGCATCATATTCAGGCATATTTTACCGGACTGGGAAATAACTGCCACGTTGCCCTTCCGGGACTCACCGGGCACCAGCATGCCAAAAGCAAAAATATCATCCAGATTGTTGATAAAACCCGCACAGTTTACACCCATAACAGCCATATCCAGCTTTTGACAGAGCAGGCGAAGCTCATTTTCACTCTCCTTATCCCCGGTCTCCCCATATCCGCTGGCATAGACAACTGCTGCCTTGCACCCGCACTCTGCCGCCTCTTCCAGCGCTTGGGGCACTACTTTCTTATTGACGACCAGCACGCACATGTCGATTCTCTCAGGAATGTCCGCAATGCATCTGTAGCACTCCTTTCCCAGAACCTCCGTCCTCTTGGGATGAACAAAATATACGTGTTCTTTCATCCCGGACTTAAGGAGATTGGTGCAGGTGGACAGCCCGAAACCAGGCTTGTCCGTTGCTCCCACCACAGCAATGCTCTTTGGACGCAGTAATTTATTCAGCTCCATATGCTCACCCCTTTGCTACATACTCATAGCCTGCCCAAAAGGCTGCCAGGTTCTTCTCATGGAACTGCGGTTTCTTTGCAAAATAATGTCTGATCCCCTCTTCGTAACATTCTTTATCAAATAAATCGGTACAGGCTGCCAATGCTCCGATAATACAGATGTTGGTCCCTCTGGCATAGGAAATCTTTTCACACACCTCTGCTGCCGGAATTTCCACTACCTTTATATTTCCCTTTTGGGGAACCTTCTTTATGATAGAAGAATTGACCAGAATGAGCCCGTCATCGCTCATCTGCGGCAGGAACTTGTCAATGGAGGGCTGATTCATGGCAATGAGAATATCTATCTTCTTCACAAAAGGACTTCCGATCAGGTCATCACTGATCTTAACCGTACAGTTTGCGGTCCCCCCGCGCATCTCTGCGCCGTAAGAAGGGATCCAGGTAACCTCTTTATCCTGCATTGCCCCGATGTGGGCAATGATCAGTCCGGTAGTCAGAATCCCCTGACCGCCAAAGCCCGCAAATACAAATTGTTTCTCCATTACCGGTCACCTCCCTTTGAAAATTCTCCCAGAGGATAATATGAAACCACTTCTTCACCGATTCTTCTCATGGATTCCTCCGGTGACATATGCCAGTTCGTCGGACATGGAGATAAAATCTCCACACAACTGTAGCCTTCCCCAGCCATCTGTGACATAAATGCCTTCTTAATATAAGATTTTGCTTTATTGATATGAGCTGCGTCATGAATGGAGCCCCTTGCCATATAAGCAGGCTCAAAGCTTTTCAGGACTTCCATAAGGTTCAGCGGCATACCTGACACTTCCGGGTCTCTTCCTTTCACAGAAGTGGTTGTCTTCTGGCCCACCAAGGTAGTAGGTGACATCTGTCCCCCTGTCATGCCATAGACACCGTTATTGACCACGATCTGTGTGATCCTTTCTTTTCTCTGTGCCGTGTAAACCGTCTCCGCAATGCCAATGGAAGCCGCATCCCCGTCACCCTGATAGGTCAGTACCAGCTTTTCGGGCCTGCACCGTTTTATAGCCGCTGCCGCCGCTGTTGCTCTTCCATGAGGGGCCTGAAGCAGGTCTATAGCCAGCGTGCGATTTGTAAGACAGCTGCATCCCACTGCCAGAACACCTATGGTATTCTTGTCCACGTCCATCTCATCAATCACTTCAGCTATGAGCCGTAATACAAGTCCATGTCCGCATCCCGGGCAGAAACTGTTTGCCGCATATATACTTCTCGGTATTTCTCTTGCTTTTACTGCCATTTAGAATGCCTCCCTTCTTGTACCGGCACGAATCTCGTCCACAATCCTCAGGATCTCATCCATATCTGCAATGACTCTTCCCGACGGATAAGCATATACAGGGGTACCCTGTGCGTAAAGGGCTACATCTTCCACCATCTGGCCGCAGGCATTCATCTCCACTGCAAGATATGCTTTTACCTTTTTGTTGGCTTTGTGAAGCGCTTTCTTTGGGAACGGCCAAAGCGTGATAGGCCGGATCAATCCCAGTTTTATCCCTTTCGCCCTGGCTGCTTTTACGGCTCCCCTGCATACTCTGGAAGTGATCCCGTAAGCAACAAGGATCATTTCCGCATCCTCTGTCTCTACTTCTTCCCACATCTGCTCTCTCTCTTCCATCACAGAATAGCGTTCTCGGATATGGGGATCATACTCGTTATATTTAAAATCATAATAAATTCTGTCCGTCATTTTTCTGCCGTTGGGGTGTGCCTCATCTTTTCCTTTCAGTGTCCACTGGAATTTATCGGGATCGTGCTCTCTCCCCTTGGGCAGTTTCACGGATTCCGCCATCTGGCCGATGGCTCCGTCACTCAAAAGAATGACCGGGGTGCGGTATTCTTCCGCTTTGTCAAAAGCCTGTATCGTATAATCTACATTTTCCTGTACTGAGGAGGGTGCATATACCAGCGTCTTATATCCCCCGTGTCCTCCTCCCTTTACCGCCTGGAAATAATCCGCCTGTCCCAGCGTGATATTACCAAGGCCGATGCCGTAGCGCATAACATCTACGATCACCGCGGGCAATTCCATGGAGGATATGTAGGAAATTCCTTCCTGTTTCAGGCTGAATCCCGGCCCGGAAGAACTTGTCATTGCCCTAAACCCGGTGGCTGCAGCGCCCAGGACCATATTGATCCCCGCCAGTTCTGATTCTGTCTGAACAAAATGTCCCCCCACTTCCGGCAGTCTGGATGACAAATATTCCAGTATTTCTGTCTGAGGTGTGATGGGATAACCGGCAAAGAAACGGCATCCGGCCAGGATCGCCGCTTCCGCCAAAGCGTTATTTCCCTTCATCAATGTTCTCATGCAGACTGTACCTCCTCATCTTTTATTGTGATCACATAATCCGGACAGACGGTATAGCAGATTCCGCATCCAATACATTTATCCTGATCCACTTCAACCACTGCATACCCTTTGCTGTTCATTTCCCCTGATACGGACAAAGCCCCCTGCTTACACGCCCGGATACAGTAACCGCAGGATTTGCAGTTCTCTTTTTTTATGGCAACCATATACCTTCTCCTTTCCCGCAGCCCTGCCCGCCGCTATACGACCGGCAGGCTGCTGTACGATAACCGGTTTTAGCACTCAGGCTCGTCCTGGGTATCCGGTTCAAAGATTTCAAGGGCAATGTCTCTTTGATATCTGCCTGTAGCTTTGGATATCTCGAATATTTTAGCCACATTCCTTCTGCACAGGGCATCAATATCGTGGATGACATTCTCGGCTGTAGGCTCGATAACGCCAAAGGTGATGGTATAGAAGAAGCGGACAGCACCCAGGTTTGTAATAAAATCAGGTACGATCTGGATTCCTCTCTCATAAAGTCCCGGATCTGCGGATGCTGCCACAGGTATATTGGCACCTTCACAGATGAGTTTGGCTTTCACTTTGTCCACATTGCCCCCATTGATCACATCTTCCAGCGCTACCGGAACCAGAATGTCACAGGGCACATCCAGCCATGCGGAGTTGGGCATTACTTCCCAGGAAGGATCAAATTTTGACTGGTCCATCTCACCTCTCGGCAGAACATTTGCCACAAGGCTCTCCACATCCAGGCCGTCCTTACAGTACACAAAACAGTTGGCATCTGCGATACCGACGATCTTATAGCCCAGTTTATGCAGCCTGTGGGTACAGCTAAGCCCCACACATCCGAATCCCTGGATCACCACAGAAGCGCCCGGCTCTCCGTCCATCTGTTTCCAGGCCTCGTCCGCTGAGACAGCAACACCATATCCTGTAGTCAGATCATTTAGCAGAAATCCGTCGTATTCACTTTTCAGGAGTTTTCTTACATTTTCCTGTCCTTTTGCAATGATCGGGTTACTCTTCATGGATTTTGTCATTGGGCGTCCCATTCCCAGTTCATCGAAAATCCGGTATACATCCTCATATTTCGTTCCCAGATCTGAGCCCATAGCTAATCCGGCGTCAATATAGGGTCTCATGGCAATGATAAATCTCTTCAACACATCTACAGCGTCCGGTGCCTTGTAATCATAGACAATTCCCGCCTTGGCGCCGCCCTGCCAGGTATTCTCACAGGCTTTCCTTTTGTACGCCATTGCCTCTGCCAGACGGATAACCTCTTCTCTTGTCACAGTGGGGTGCATACGGATTCCACCGCCTGAATATCCTTTTGCCAGATTGAATACACATAACCAGCCCTTTGCCTCTGTTTTTGTATCGTTCCACTCAATTAAAATATAAGGTCTCATAAATGTTCCTCCCAATGTTTTTCAACGCAGTATATATAAATACCTGCTGAATAATTTGTTTTGTAACAGTTCAGACAGACTGAACTGCCAATTTCTTTTTACTGTTCCATTGCATGTATTGGCCAATTCTATTGCAAAAGAAGCGTTTTCGAGCTATAATATTAGAAAATAGTACGAATTCAAAAACTTTTTTCTAACATCTATCCCCATGTGAGACATTATATCAATTTTCACTCTTTTTTCAACATTTTTTGCCTCATTTTTGTGGATAGTATCTAAAATAAAAACGTACTGTCTATGAGGAGGAAGCACGAAATGCTGAATGAACCTGTGATTTTTGGCCGATTTATAGTAAATCCCACCCAGGGCCGGGAATACTTTGAAATATACAAAAAAATTTCTCCTGACAGCAATCAATACCGGTGTCTGGAACGCACCCAGACAGCTCTCGGACAGCATTTTCTGGACTTCCTGGAAAACAGTGAAGAGGCACTCCCCCCAATAATTGACCATTACAACAAAGTATTTAAATATCTGGATAAAGATTATTTGGATCAGACAAAGATACATACTACCATGGATTTTATCACTAGAATTTACGAAAATTTATCCGGAGTACATCCATTTTGGAGGTCTACTTTTAACCTGAGTCCTGTCCTTACAAGCTACAAATGGTATGAGTTTTACTATCTCAGGGAGTATATGAATTTTGATGCTTCCGACATTACAGAGGCCGACCGTGACGATAAAATGCAGAATTATTGGGAACAAGTCCGCAAAAATATTATGCATGAATTAAAAGAACTGGAGGAGTTTCAGAATTTCATATCCTCCATGAGAAATGCAGTTACCTTTTGTCTGGATTATTCCAGTTTTCCTGAATTTTCCAAGCTCCACACACAGCAGAGGGCTTATCTGTATCAGTCACATTTTGACTCTAATTTTATGCGGAACCAGCCCATCCAAAATATATTTAACTTAAGCGACCGTGCCAGCGCTCTAAATCCCGACAGAAAGATCCACTTTTCTAACAACAATGATGTAATGGTGAGCAGCATTATCTCCAATGCCAACTATTATGAGCTGATCAAGAAGACAAAAACATCCCTGGACTTCTCTGCGCTGGCAGCGTCTTTAGAGAAAACCTCCATTGAGACCACCACGAACCTGGATATAACTACCCTGGAAGATATAAAAACGATCTGCCTTTATACCTTTTCTCTTCTGGTCTCCAACAATGTACATGTACGCCCCTGTAAAAACTGCGGCAGACTCTTTTCCCCATATAACAGAAAAGATGAGCTTTACTGTTCCAGAATCCAGACCAACTCCAAAACCTGCAGGGAAGATTACTATGACAAACAGATCCACGCGGATGAATTGATCCGCTATTACCGCACTGCATACAAAAGGGAAAATGCCAGAAAACAAAGAAATATCATCAACAAACCATCCTCTGAAAAGGAGTTTACACAATGGGCTAAAAAGGCAAAAAAAGCTTTGGAGAAGGCCAAAAAAGGAGATCTGTCTTTTGATGAATTCAAAAAAATACTGGACCGTGAAGGGTGATCATTTATCTAATGATCACCTTTTTTATTAAACATCTGTAACTGTTCAGTACCCTCACAGTTACGTGCAAAAATCCATGCAGAATCGCCTTTGGCGATGGGATTTTTGCCTGGCTGCTGAAGGTTTTCTTACAGTCAGAGCAGTAAATGTGCAGACCTACTGAATAGTTACAAACATATTATCTTTTTTCCTCATTCTCTTTTAGAAAAAAGTTTAAGGTGGATACCGCCGTCACCTCCCGCTATAATATCCCCATACCTAAAAAGGAGGAACCCATCATGCTGGAACCCAAGAAAAATGCATAGCAGAGGCTATTGCATTATAACAATTCTATAGTGAAATAGCCTTTGCAGATCCTGAACCGATAAAAATCGAAAGGAATATGCATATGAGCTATTTAAAAGAGGAGACATGGACTATTATACCTGTCTCTTCGTATAAAATCATCAGAAACTGTCCAAAATGCGGCACAAAATCTCTCTTTCAAAGTACCGGGGATTTCCGCATCAATGCCAATGGAAAATGTATTGATATCTGGCTGATCTATCAGTGTGAAAAGTGCAGGTCCACCTATAATCTGACAGTTTTTGAACGTATCAGCCCCAAAAAACTGCCGCAGGAATTATATAAAAAATTCCAGGAAAATGACAGCAGTCTTGCACTGGAGATCGGAACAGACAGAGAAGTTTTTGAGAAAAACAGAGCTGTTGTGAAGGAAGAATCTCTCTCATATATGGTAGATAAAAAAGATACAGAAACACCCGTTTCTTTACAAATATCGGATGAAAACCACTGTATCATCTGCATAAGAAGTCCTCACAGCCTGAAAATCCGGGCCGATAAATTTCTGGCAGAGCAGCTTTCCATCTCCCGGTCAAAGATAAAACGCCTGATCACAGACGGGGTATTACAGGGAAGTAATAATGAGAATCTGGAAAAAATCCATATCACCGATGGCTTGATCATCCTTCTCAAAACGGATGTTTGAGCAGATACCTAAAAACGGCAGGGAAAGCCTTATACTTTGCTTTCCCTGCCGTGATCCATATTTTTTTATCCTGCGATGTCTGCTGCAGGGGAACTGTCCCCCTTTATTTTCTCTATGGTCCATCCTGTCTGTGCACATATCAGGGACACAATGGGATTGATCAAATTCAGGAAACAAAATGGTGCGTAGATACCTGTTGTCACTCCCAGAACGCCTGACAGGAATGCGGCATCTGTCCCCCACGGAACAAAAGGAGCACACAGTGTTCCGGTATCCTCCAAAGCTCTTGAAAGATTCTTTGGATGCAGTCCCCGCTCTCTGTATATGTCTTTGAACATCCTGCCCGGAATGATCAGTGCCACATACTGCACACCTGTGGCGAAATTGGTAAAGATCGTAGACAAAAGGGTTGCTGTTATGACTGTGGAATCTTTCTTCGCATTCCTTAGGGCACGCTCTATGACTGTGTTCACCATGCCGCTTTTCTCCACGATCCCTGCAAAGGAAAGTGAGATCAGGATCAGGCAGATAATCTCCATCATACTGGTCATGCCGCCCCTGTTCAGCAGTTTATCCACCTCCGACACTCCTGTCTCAATAGAAAATCCGGAGAAAGCGGAGGTGATCACAGACTGCAGTTCAGCCCTCTGGAAAGCCAGTGCAAACACACATCCCAGTAATGCCACCGCGATGAGCCCCGGCAGGGCCGGTATCTTTTTGATCACCATGACGATGACCAGCACAGGCGGTATCAGCATAATAGGAGAGATATAGAAAATGTCTTTCAGCGTAGATGTATACAGCTCTACCAGGGAGTAGTCAAAATTATTTCCTGCAAATTTAATGCCGATAATACCATATATGATAAGCGCTATAATAAAACTTGGCCCTGTTGTATAGATCATATGTCTTATGTGTGTAAAGATATCTGTTCCGGCCATAGCTGGTGCCAGATTAGTCGTGTCTGACAGAGGGGACATTTTATCACCAAAGTATGCGCCTGATATGATGGCACCTGCCGTCATACCCGCCGGAACGCCCAGCCCGCTGCCGATTCCCATGAGTGCCACACCGATAGTCCCCACTGTGGACCAGGAACTTCCGGTAGCTGTGGCGATCACTGCACAGATCAGACAGCTTGCCAGCAGAAATACCGACGGGGACAAGATTTTAAGCCCATAATAAATCATGGTGGGCACAATGCCGCCCAGCAGCCAGACGCCGATGATCACACCGATCGCCAGCAGGATCAGGATTGCCGGCACGGCTGCCTTGATGGTGTCACCGATCCCATCCTGCAGTTCATTCCAGGAATAACCGGAACCCACAGCCACAATTCCGGCCACAATGGCTGCGATGAGCATTGCCACATGAGCCGGCCCTCCAAGACCAACAGTCACTGTGAGAAGCGCAGCAACTACAAATGCGAATACAAACACTGATTTTGTAAATGTCATATTTTTCTGCCGTTCTTTTTTTCCGCCGCTCATAATCTTCCGTCTCCTTTTTCCGCTTCTCTCTCTATCATCTCTGCTGTATCAAAGACGATTCCTTTTACCGCTCTTTCTTTGTACCGTTTTTCCGCCTCTGTTATCTTTAATTTGGATTCTCTGGCCCTGCTTGTCCGAATGGACTTTATTTTCTGAGACAGCCATTGGGCAGCTTCCTCTTTTTTCTCCTCGGACTTCCCGCCCAACAGACAGGCACATTCAAACTCCACCGGTCTTACATCCACTGCCCCTATGAAGCCTTTCATATCCGTGTATCCATTATCCCCCTCTTTCCAGGATATGCATAGGGAAATCTGAGCAATGGTCACTTCTCTTCTGCTCCCCAGTTTGGCAAAACAGCTTTTTTGCCCCTCCTCCACAGGAAGCCAGATGGATGTGAGAAGTTCATTTCTGCCAAGAACTGTGCGTCCGTTTTCTGTAAGAAATTTTTTCGCTTCCACATAGCGGAGTCCATCTTTCCCTAAAATCTCTAACTTCCCTCCATACAGGAAAACGCATGGCATAATATCACCCGCCGGTGAAGCGTTCGCCAGGCTTCCCCCCAGTGTCCCCTTGTTGCGTATCTGCTGGGACCCTACCCGGCTGCAGGCCATGGCAAGCCCTGTAAAATATTCTCTGACAAGAGGGTTTTCCGCTGCCTGTCCATGGGTTGCCATCGCCCCGATCTTCAGCCAATCCCCCTGTCTTTCTATGTTTCCCAGCATTTCTAACTGACACAGGCTTAAATAAATATCCGGTTCCTTTTTTCCTGACCGGATCTTCGGAAGCAAATCTGTACCTCCGGCCAGAATAACGGATCTGTCCGTCAGCCTCTCTAATTCCCTCTCCAGTTCCTCCCAGCTCTTCGGCTGCAAATATTCTGTGCTCATGTGGCACCTCCCATTTCGCTTTCGGCTGCCTCCTGTATGGCATCCTTTATTTCCCGGTACCCGGAACATCTGCAGATATTACCGGCAATTGCCCGTTTTATCTCCTCCTGGGTAGGAGTTGGATTATGAAGGAGGAGTGCTTTTGCTGACATCACCATTCCGCTGGTGCAGAATCCGCACTGGATGGCGCTTTTTTTGATAAATGCTTTCTGGATGGCATCCATCTCCCCGTTCTTTTCCAGCCCTTCAATGGTGAGCAGTTCACTGTCCTCCAACTGCCCTGCAACTGTAAGGCAGGAGTGGATGGCCTGTCCGTTTAAAATCACGGTGCAGGCTCCGCACTCTCCTTCCCCGCAGCCTTCCTTTGTCCCCGTCAGATGCAGGTTTTCTCTGATAAAATCCAAAAGCCGTTTTTCTCCCGGAACCTCCATAGTTTTCTCTTCCCCGTTTAATGTAAAATGCAATATCATACGCTTCTTTCCTCCAATGCTTCCAAAATGACCGCCGGGGTCAGGGGGAGCCTAGTCAGATTAGTCCCCAGTGCGTCGTTGACTCCCGCTACTATAGCCGGCGCCACAGGCACCACCACCACTTCCCCTATGGATTTCGCCCCAAACGGACCGCTGTTCTCAGGTTCCTCGATCAGCAGAGTCTGATAATCCGGCAGGTCACAGGCATTGGCCACCTCATAGTTTTTAAAGTTCGTTATGAGTGTCTGCCCGGTCTTTGGATGTATTTTGATCTCCTCACAAAGTGCCATTCCCATTCCCTGCTGTATGCCGCTTCCAATCTGCCCCTTGCAGAGATCAGGATTGATGGCTTTGCCAATATCATGTACGGAGAGACAGTCCATGATTTTTGTCATGCCGGTATAGGTATCCACCCTTACCTCGGTAAAATGAGCGGCGGCCACACCCGGATTTTCTCCGGCATTGGTGGTGTTTGCATAGTAGATATCCTGTCCCATGGTCTGTATGGAATACCGGATGACCTCCTTCAGGGATATCCTCACCGCCTCATCCATCTCCTTAAAAAATTCTCCTGACCGGTAGCGGAGAAAACTCCTGTTGCATCCAAGGGCTGCCGCTGCCGTCTCTCTTGCCATTTTCAGAATGTGTTCGCAGCACTGTTTGACAGACTGTCCCAGGGAATACACAGTCCTGCTGGCATAGCAACCATAATCATAGAGACTATTCTGGGTATCCGCCTCGTTCAGCTCAATTTTATCCAGGCTGATCTCCATAATCTCCGACGCAATCTTTTTCATTGCCATGACTGTTCCGCAGCCATGGTCATGTATTCCCACGTGGATGATCAGGCTGCCGTCCTCCTGGATCCTGGCGGCTGTGGAGGAGACATCCACCCTATAGGGGTAAAAGGAACTGGTATGGGAGGCCAGCGCCATGCCCACTCCATAGCGGTATCTCCTCTGCTCCCTGTTTCTCTTTCTGCACGCTTCCTTCCTTTTTTCCCATCCAAAAGTCTCCCGGCCCTTCAGCAGGCATTCCCTGAAATGTACATTTCCCACTGGAATCTTATGTACTACCTCCGTCTCATAGGGATACAGGATATTTTTCAGCCTAAACTCCACAGGATCTATCCCCATCTCCCTGCACACCATATTCCAGTGGTTCTCCAAAAGCAAAGCCTCCTCACAAGAACCCCAGCTCCGAAAACTTCCGTTGATGGGGGTGTTGGTACAGACCACCCGGCTGTCAAAATGTATATTGGGCATACGGTACACTTTTGCTATTTTTTCTCCGATAGTGGAGGCATACCCCCTGGATACGGTGAGATAAGCTCCTGCGTCCAGTGTACAGGACATGGAAAGCCCCGCTATGGTTCCGTCCTTCCGGATCTTGCTCTTCACCGTTCCGTCTAGACTGTGTTTCATCATGGTATTCACGATCTGCTCTTCTCTTGTATAAACCAGCTTTACATCTGCCTCCAGCATTCTGGCCGCATATGCGGTCAATGGCTCCAGCAGTGTCTCCTGTCTGACGCCGAAGGAACCTCCCATAGGGGCTTTTATGACCCGGACCCTGGCGTAAGGCATTCCCAGGTATTCCGCAACTGTGCTCCTGACACCAAACACAGACTGACAGCCTGACCATATGGTGAGCTTTTGGGAGGCGGCGTCATAAGCTGCTCTGCAGGACTGGGTCTCCATGGCCAGATGTGTCATTCTTCCTATATGGGACCTGCTTTCATGACAAAAATCTCCCCCGGCTTCCTCAAAGTTCCCGTATTCAAACGATGGAACCTCGTAAACATTGCCGCCTGCATGCAGGGGCAATGCCTCCGGCGCTGCCGCCTCCTCCACTGATATGGCTGCGGGAAGATTTTCATACTCAACTGTGATCAGTTCACACGCTTTTGCCGCAGTCTCCTCTGTGACTGCCACAACCGCAGCCACCCTTTCCCCCAGAAAACGGATATGCCTGTCAAACAGCTTTTCCTGGTTGGGAACATTTTCCCACGCCTCCACTCTGCCCCTGTCATAACAGGTGCCCGGTGTGTTTTCACAGGAATACACTGCTACCACCCCCGGAAGTGCCAGCGCTTCGTCTGTATTTATGCGGCGGATGATCCCATGGGGAATGGTGCCTGCTTTCAGCCGCATATGCAGCATATCCAAAGACTGCATATCACTACAATATTTGACCCGCCCGGTCACTTTGCCGTATGCCTGGTCATTTGACAGTTCCTTTCCTATCACTTTGTAATTTTCCATTTTTTCACCATCCATTACCTCTCGGATTTTATTTGTTCCAGCATATAGGAAAATCATCAAAAAAATATCAAAAAAGAAGTGTCAAAAAAATTGATTTTCATTGTAATCTTTTGACACTGAATTTATAATCCCATCTTTGACAGCTAAAATCCGTAGAATGCCTTAAACAAGGCTTCCTACGGATTTTTTAGTAGTTAAAAATGTAGCTATATATTATTACTTTTTCTTCTTGGATGTACGTATTACTTTACGCATATTTACATCGGTTATGATCTGATAATCCGTACGGAAACCTGCTGATTCATGCAGGGCATCCGTGAGATCTGTTCTTGTATATACAGGAGTGTAACCCATCTTTTCGCCGGGACGGGCCATAACCATACTTTTCAGTGTGCTCAGGATTTCCTCGCAGGTATATTTTTCATCCAGCTTCTTTTCAAGTGTCCGGTATACTACAAGGGCGATAAAGCATGTGATGAAATGGGCACGGATGTGGTCTTCTGTCTGAAGATATACAGGACGGGCCCTGAAGCCGGTCTTCATAATCCGGAAACATTCCTCAATCTCCCAGCGTTTCTTATTGATTCTTACAATCTCATCTACTCCCATGTCGTTAAGGTTCGTACATACGGCATAGAAACCATCATAGCGTTCCTCTTCCTGAATGGCATCTGTATTCAGGTAAACCCTCTCTTCGGAGCAGATTTCCCCGTCTTTCGTTGCTTTATCTCTGGATATAAACCGGTGGGGATCATTCTGGTTTTTGGGCCGTTGCTTGTAGTTCCCGCTGTCAATAAGCTGCAGGGCCCGTTCCACCTGCCCGTTCCTGATTTTCCTCTGGTAGTTTTTATATTTCAATGAAAATGAAATGATCAGGTGCTGTTCTAAAGGTTTTGTACCGCTTTTGATTTTCCTTTGGGAAAGGTCTTCTTTGATCCAGCGGTCTTTGTAAAAAATCTTATTGTAATCTCTGGTTTCATCAATCTCATCAAGACTGAAAGACTTGTCAGAACCTGCAAGATGCCATCCGGCCGGATCAAGTGCGAAATCTTTGAGGTATCCGGGAAGCTGTTTGACGGACTGTGTGGTAATAAAGCTGCGGATCTGTACCCCGCCAAGTGTCCTGTCATTGAACTTCCTGTTTGTTTTTGAAGAAAGCCCGGCATCCGTGCAGACAACAACCTGTCCAAGGCCATAATCCTGGAGCACCTTCTTCTCCAAGGGCTTCAGGGTGGGCTGCTCATTCTGGTTTCCGGGATAAATATCGAAGGCCAGTGGAATCCCGTCATAATCCATAAATAACCCCATGCCCACGATAGGAAGAGGCTGGTGTTGTTTACTTTTTCCGTACCGGCGCAGGTCATCGGCCTCTTCCAGTTCAAAGAAGTAATTCGTGCAGTCATAGTAAAGGATATCCTTTCTGCGTTCTATGGCTTTTTGGCTGTTTTTGTAAAGCTGTGCCTGTATAAAATCGTTCTCTTCTGAAAGGACAGAAAGCGCGCGGTAGATATCATGAAGTTCAAAGGTTGGCTGTTCTACGAATTTGGCAGCCTGTTTATTGGAAGAGAGCTTTGAAGAGGGGAAAAGTATTCTGGTATAAATAAGTTTTGAGAGGACATCATTCAGGTCATATTCAAAAGAATGACGGGATGAGATATCCCTGCAGATCTTATCCAGTCCCAGACTATAGTAAATGCTCTGTAGAAAGAGGTAGCCGCAGTTGAAAAGTTTTTGCTCCCCCTTTTTGAGAAGCCTGGAAGGGGAATAGCTGACAATGATCTCTTTGTTTTCATCATACTCCCTGCGGTTCAATTCGTTGACGTACTCCTGTGCCCACACGTAGGGATCTTTTCCGCCAGCCTTAGCGGTAACTTCTGTTAGGTTTCCGAGTTTTTCCACGGTTATCGTAGTCACGCTGCCGTTGGGTTTCCGAATCGTTTTTTGGACATAAAAGGATGCAGAATTTTTCGATTTGCTGACTGTAAGTTTCATGTTGCCCACCTCCTGCCCTTATTATATCATATATAGCCATAAATAGCTACAACTAAATGGATAAAATTTGACAAAAAAATACAGGCTTTATGCGGCCTGCAGGTGTTTTTCTTTTGTTCAGCTGTCAAACTTCCGCGTATGCCTGGTCATTTGACAGTTCCTTTCCTATCACTTTGTAATTTTCCATTTTTTCACCATCCATTACCTCTCGGATTTTATTTGTTCCAGCATATAGGAAAATCATCAAAAAAATATCAAAAAAGAAGTGTCAAAAAAATTGATTTTCATTGTAATCTTTTGACACTGAATTTATAATAATAATCATAACTGTTCAGTACCCTTACAGTTATGAGCAAAAATCCATGCAAATCGCCTTTGGCGATGGAATTTTTGCCTGGCTGCTAAATGTTTTCTTACGGTCAGCGCAGTAAATGCGCAGACCTACTGAATAGTTACTAATAATCAATACTATAACAAAGCCTTATATCAGGAGGTATCTTATGAGTCAGCAATTGGCAGTATCAATGCTGGGAAACCCATCCATCCTGCTGGACGGGTCACCCCTTGTTTTTCCCTATCGGCAGGCAGAGGCCATACTGTATTACCTTTTTCTGAACAAAGCAGGGAATAAATATACGCTGGCTGACCTCATATGGGAAGATAAATGTACGGAGGAGAAGACAAATTCAAACCTTAGAAACGCCTTTTATATCATCCGTAAGAATCTCGGAAAGGATTTCCTGGTAAAAGAATCCGGAGATATCATTAAGATCAATCCCGCCTTCTCCCTGACTATTGACACAGACTGTTTTCTGAAAAACGGGGATGATCTGTCGCTGTACAGAGGTGATTTTCTGGAGGGATTTTATCTGAAAAATAATATATCCTTTAATGAATGGGTTACTAATAACCGCCAGGTTTTTAAAGCGCACTACTTAAAAAAACTACACTGTGCCATCTCCCATCACTTTGATTCCGGGAATTATGAACTCTGTGAGTCTCTCTGCCAAAAACAGATGTTGATCAATGAATTTGATGAGACTGCCTACAAATATCTGATGCAGATCTACCTTTCCAGAAAAGAATATACACAGGCCCTGCACATCTATAACCGTCTGGAATCCCTGCTGGAACAGGAACTTTTCGAGACACCCGCAAAAGATATACAGGACCTGGCTTTTGTCATTGAGCAGACCTGGAACGAGGAAGTGAATAAGATTCTGGAGGGCCGAAAGGAATTAAAATCTCAGGAACGCGTCTCCTCTGTCTTCTGCGGAAGAGAAGCTGAACTGGAGCGCATAGAAAAGAATCTTTCCTCTCTTGGACAAAGTGTACCGGTACAGCACCTGCTGCTCATAGGGGAAGCCGGAGTTGGCAAGACACGGCTTGCGAAACAGGCACTTTCCGCTCAACCCCTGCCTGCAGATTCTCTTTTACTAACTTCCCGCTGCTATTGCGCGGAAGAGAAATACATATTAAAACCCTGGCAGAAGCCTGCCCGGGAACTATTGCAGTACCTGGCAGACACAGAAAATACAGCGCAGCATATTTCTCTAGTGCAGAGTATACAGGCCCTGTTCCCCTTCACTCAGGAACAGTGCCATCCCATGCCGGACGCGGATGATATCTCCACACTGGATTACAAAAGCATTCAGAGTATCTTTGTCAATGGCCTGATCCGTCTGTCCTCCGGTGTACCTCTGATCTTCTTTTTTGATGATATACAATGGGCAGACAAGGTGAGCCTGTCACTCATGCGCGACATTATCACCAGTCTGAAAGATTACAGCCGGCAGAATCTCTTTTTTCTTTTCACTGCCCGCAGCAGCTTGGAAGGGGATGCTGAACGTTTTTCGGAGGATATGTGTTCCATCGGACAATTAGAACACATTACAGTGAATCGTTTTGATTATGGTGATACCATATTCCTTGCCTCCCGTCTCCTTCCCGGTTATGTCTTTACAGACAATGTAAAGGAACAGCTATTCCACGAAACGGAAGGCAATGCACTTTTTATCACGGAAGCTGTCAATACAATAAAGTACCATGGCTCTCCCGATGATATCACTCCCAATATGCGCAATATCATTAAGCAACGCATAGCTCCTATTCCTGCGGAATACCGCCAGATCATGAATTTGGTATCTATATTTTTTGACGGAGTATCTTATGACTGTCTCTCCGTTCTTTCCCGGAAAGAGGATTTTGAACTGGTAGAAATCCTTGAATACCTTCTGGACAAGGATTTGCTAAAAGAAGATGCGGACCAGGAAAATACCTTTTTTTCCTTCTCCCATCAAAAGATCCTGGAGTATGTGTACGACGAAATGTCCTGGACGAAAAAGAGGATCCTCCACAATAAAGCGGGCCATTATTTTGAGAGCCGCCTCTGCGCAGGCCCTGCTGATATGGCACTGTATCCCAAACTGATCTTTCATTTTGAAAGGGGCGCCAACAGGCAGAAATATCTGAAATATGCTGTGAAATACCTATATAATTACCTGAACGTCACCCATGAATTTTTTCCTATTATCGGACATAATCTGACTCTATTTACCCTGGATATGAGGGAGGAGACAAGTGACCGGCTGTCCGCTGACCTGAGCAGCATCGAAGAACTTCTTTATGCTGTGGAAAATAAAGTAAATGAATCCTCTTTTGAACTCTTTGACGGGGAGAATTCCGGGGAAGAACAGCTGGAAATACTGTCGGATTATCTGCACATGATAGGGCGTCATTATATACGGATATGCAGCTATGAGAAAGGTCTTTTTTATATTTTAAAGTTAAAAGAACTGAATCAGAAAACCCCTTCCACTTTTCGGCTCACTAAGCTTCTGCAGGCAAACCGCCAGTTGATCTGTGTATATATCAACCGCTATGAACCTGATAAAATGGAAGAGGTTGTATCGGAATCCCTGCAGCTTCTCTCACCTACGGATTTCTCTGATGAGACAGCAATCTGGAAGCGGCTGCAGGGTCTCGGTGATATCATGAAAGGCAGTCTGGAAAAGGGAATTTCCCATCTGCAGGATGCCATTGAAATTTTCAGCAGTTCCCCCGCCAGAGACGAGCATCTATACAATCTGGCCGCTGCCTATTCCTGGATCGGAGAGGCATTCCGGCATTCCATGGCATACGAAAAGGCAATGGAATGCTATGAAAAGGCTCTGCAGATCGGCGGCAGCAACTTCCTGGTCAGCGGGGTATCGGTATTCTACGCCTATGCGGGAATGGCCGCTTATGACAGCGGCAGCCTTTGTTCTGCGGAAAAATATCTGACAGAGTCCATTGCCCGCTACGAGCAGGGAAATCTTATGTGGGGACGCAGTCTTCCATATTCCTACTATTCCCAGATACTCCTGGAAAAAGGAGAATGGGATAAGGCACTGAACCATCTGGAAACTGCGCTGGGTTATGCAGAAAAGCTGCAAAATCCTTATGAAAAGGGAGTTATATACCGCATCTACGCACAGATAAAAGCGGGAGTCTATCCGGCAGGCGAGAACAACATTTCCGTTCAGAATGCGCTTCCCTCTGACGCTGCATATTATTACCATGAGGCGCGCCGCATGCTCCGGGATGTCTACTCTCCGGTGGATGAACAATATCTGGATGCTGTCGAAAAAATAGTATCTGAGCTTTAATGAAAACTTAAAGCTGTTCCGGCTTTTAACAGTCGGAAAACCTGTTCTGCCGTATCTGCCATATTCTCCCTGGCATTTAATGGTTTCATGGCCTCATCCAGTGTGCATACCCCCCGCAGGATAGGGAAGAAGGCATCAATCCCTTTTTCATTACAGGCAATGGCGTCCCTTGTCACGCTTCCCGCAAACGCAATGACTGGTTTTCCATGCTTTTTCGCAAGCTCTGCCACACCTACAGGGGCTTTTCCCATAGCCGTCTGGCCATCCAGCCTGCCTTCCCCGGTGATGACCAGGTCGGCCTCTTTTATATAGTCCTCCAGTCCGGTCTCCTCCAGAACGATTTTGATCCCGGACTCCAAAACAGCGTTGGTAAATGTGAGAAAGGCAAATCCAAGCCCCCCGGCAGCCCCTGTGCCCGGCTGCATGGGATCAGCTTTTTGGAAGCTCTTCTGTGCCAGTGAGGCGTACCGCTCCAGCCACTCATCCATCTGAACGATCATAGACGGTGTGGCACCTTTCTGCGGACCGTAAACGGCACTGCATCCCTGCTCCCCGCACAGCACATTCGTCACATCACAGGCAACTCTGAACTGGCATTCTTCAAGTCCGGGTACAACATGATCTGCAGTGACCGATACCAGTTCAGAAAGCCCCTCTGCCCCGTATCTGACCTGTTCTCCCGCCGCGTTCAGAAAACCGTATCCCAGTGCCTGCAGCATACCGATACCGCCGTCATTGGTGGCGCTTCCTCCTATCCCCACAATAAATCTTCTACAGCCTTTTTCTATGGCATCCCTTATCACCTCACCCACACCATACGTTGTGGTGTGAAGGGGATTTCTCTCCCCGGGTGTAAGCAGTGTGATGCCCGCCGCACCTGACATCTCAACAATAGCTGTCTTTGTGTCCTCAATGATACCATATTCACATGTTACCGGCTTTCCGAGAGGACCTGTGACCGTGACGCGCTGTATCTTTCCGTCCATGCCTCCTGCCAGCGCTTCCACAGTGCCCTCACCCCCATCTGCCAGCGGCCGGACGTTCACTTTCGCCCCGGGAAATACCCGTAAAATCCCTTCCCGGGCAGCACTGCCTGCCTCCATGGACGACAG
>OKSH01000067.1_pt1 | contig 91092 bp, 74 predicted proteins | sample 1601231 | NCBI WGS metagenome assembly OKSH01 (sample SAMEA3541596, study PRJEB24748) | human gut metagenome | biome: human gut; feature: human-associated habitat; material: faeces | place: China | collected 2012
GGGCTGGCCCTTGTTTTCCTGCTTTTGCTCCTGACGCGCAGCGCGTTTTTCGCGTGCGTCAAGCCATTCCTTTACCCAATCGGGCGCTTCGCCCTGCGTAAAGGCGGCCTCTTGCTGGACGCGGAGCAGGAGCAGGGCCAGGGAATGCTTGCAGGGAAATTTCCGGCTCGGGCAGGTGCACTTGAAGACCGGCCCGGACAGGTCGGCTTCGACTTGGTAGGGTTTGGAGCCGCTGCCTTTGCATTCGCCCCATACGGCGTTTTCGTTGAAGCCGAGCGTCGGCCACTGGCCGGGTTTGAGCAGAGCTTGCGCCGCCTTGACGGAGGAGGCGTCCGGGGCGAGTGCCAGTACAGATTCGGAGGTGAGTTCCATCGTCTGTCCTGTTGTCGGCGGCCATGCGGCCGCTTCTTAAAGGATCGAAAGAAGGGGGGACGGCGGGACGGGTCCGGCGGAACCCCTTTGCCCTTACGCGGCAGGCCCTGTTCCGGGGCAAGGCCGGCAAGTCAGGCGTTCCTGCGGGAACACCCCACGGTGTTAGAAGCGTTCTGCCATAATGAAGGCTTTCCGGCAACCCGTAACCCTTTTCAGGGCACTGTCCGCAAAAAGAGCCCTTTCCTCAAGAGGATGGGAAAAAGGCTCTTTTGTTGGGAAGGCCGCCGTTTGGAAGAGGGAACAACACCGTCGTTCCAACGGGGCGTTTCCCTTTACGGGGAAAGCGGGACGGTTCAGTTCCGCCGCAGGAACCGCGCCAGCACAGCGGTCATGAGCCCGAACACGGCAATGAGGGCAAAGGAATGGCGCAGGCTCGACGCGTGGGCGATGAAGCCGATGACCGGCGGGCAGAGCAGGAAGCCGAGGAACCCGATGGTTGAAACCACGGCCAGCGCCACGCTCGGATGCATGATTTGGGATTTCCCGGCCATGCTGTAGCAGACCGGCACCACCGAAGCCGTGCCGAAGCCCACCAGCGCGAGGCCGAACGTCGCCGTGGCCACATGGGGCAGGAGAACGGAGATCAGCAGCCCGGCGGCGATGAGCGCGCCGCTGGCTTGCAGGATACGGATGACCCCGAACCTGGTTACAAGCCCGTCCGCCATGAACCTGCCGCAGACCATCGTGCACATGTATGCGATATAGCCGAGGCGGATCAGTTCCGGCGACGGCTTGATGATCGCTTCGTAGTATACGGCGCTCCAGTCGTACATGGTCCCTTCGCTCGCCATGCAGCCGAAAGCGATCAGCCCGAGCAGGACGACATAGGGATCGATTTTCCCCTTGGGGCGTTTGTGTCCGGGCGCCGTATCGCGTGCCCTGTCGCGCGGCAGGGTTAACCGGAACATGATCGCCACGATGCCCATGCAGATGGCGAAGATGAAACTGAAGTGCACGCGGGTACTGACGGAGAACGCCGCGAACAGCGCGCCGACGATCCCTCCGACGAACCCGGCGAGGCTCCACAGGCCGTGGAAGGCGGCCATGATGCTGCGGCGGTAGAGGCGTTCGACGCCGACGGCCTGTGTGTTCACCGAGATGTTGTGCAGGTTGGCCGCGACGCCGAAGAATACCAGCATGGCGAAAAGATGCCACGTTTCGCTGATGAAGCCGAGGGCCATGAGGGTCCCCGTATAGAGCAGGGCCGCGAGGAGCAGCATCCTATGGCTTCCGAAGCGGCTGACCAGATAGCCGGACAGGGCCATCGCCGACATCTGCCCCACGGGGATGGCGAACAGGACGCCGCCGAGCTGCGCCTCGTTGAGAGCGAGGGCCTGCTTGATGTCGGGGATACGGCTGGCCCAGCTGGCGAAGACCAGCCCTTGCAGGAAAAAGAAGCTTGCCACGGCGAGCCGGTAAAAACTCTTGGGGGACTGAAATAACGGAATGAATGGCATGGGCGTTTCCTTTTGAGGGGGGACTTCCTACCCCAAAGGGGGGCGCTCGTCCAGCTTCCTTTTGGTGCCGCAAAGGGGCAAAGCCCCGAGGAGGCATCCGGGGTTGGGCAAGAGCCCCGGCGGATACCTGAAGCATGGGGCTGTACAAGGCGGCGCTCCAAAACGGCCGGGAATATGGAGGGAATGGATCAGGAGTGTATTGTGAAAGCGGGAAGGTAGAAGAAGGCGTTACGCAAGGAGGCAACGCCGGAGTGATGCACGATATGCGCCCGCAGAGAGAAAGCGGCGTCTTCCTCTCGATCGGAGATTTCTCATGAGCAACAAAAGATGCCTCAAAGAAAGGACTATCGGGTTTCCCTTCTTTTCTATATGATGCCGCAAGACGGCACATGAAAAACGGGAGAAAGCCTTCCAGGCTGGCCTTGATAGGCTCTGTTTCCGCTTGCGGCGTTTCGTCTGATTGCGGGAGAAGCCCCGGGATGCCGCAGGAATATCACGCAGGGGCACGCTCTGACGGTGTGTTTTCAAGTCCAGTTTGCCATTCTAGGGAGAACGCACATGATCCAGACCGACCCTATTGCTTTTTTCCCTTCGATCCCTCTCGATTCCACTGAAAAACTTTGGGAATGGCATATCCCTTCGGATCGGCTTTTCTTCAGCAAGGGAACCAGGTTGGCCTTTGGCTTGTCCGATGGGGAAAGCCCCGCCACAATGGCGGCGTTTTTTGAACATATCCCGGAAGGTTGCCTGCAGTCGCTTTGCGAGCTGCGTGAAGGCGTTATCGGCGGGGACAGGGGCTTTCTGGAGACGGCGTATCCGGTCGAGAACTTTTTTGTCCGAGAACGGCTGTTTGTATTGGAAAGGGACGCCGAAGGCCGGGCGATCCGCATCGCAGGGCAATTTGAGATCGCTCCCGGCACGATGGCCTATCTGCCTCCGGTGAGCACCGTGTCCAAAGGGCAGGCGCAGATCTGTTTCTGGAACTGTTCGCTGGAAAAGAGGACGCTGTGGGTCGACGCCAACGGCTCCCGCCTGCTCGGGTATGCCGAGGCCATACCGCGTGTGTTCAACCTTGATGAATGGAAAGAGCGTCTCCACCCCGAAGAAGGCACCGATTGCCGCTATCAGCTCATCATCGAACAGCCGTTGTTCGGAGACGAGCTTACGGATGATCTGCGGGTCCGCAAGGAAGACGGCTCGTATGTCAAAATATGGGTGCGGGGCTCCATCCTGAGCCGGGATGCGGATGGTCGCGCCGTCAGCATGTCGGGCACCTGGCAGCCTTTTGGGTTTGTTGAGGAACGCCACGAACAACGGACGCCGGAAAACGGCAGCCTGCTTTCCGCGCTCAATGCAGCCGGGGACGGCCTGTGGGACTGGAACCCCATTACGGACGAAGTGTATTACAGCCCGCGCTGGCTTTCCATGCTCGGGTACACGGCGGAACAGTTCCCCGGGCGCCTCGAAACGTGGAAAGAGAAGATCCATCCGGACGATCTCAAAAAAATCGTGGAACCGCAGCGTAAGCTGGCGGATTCCCCGAAATACGGCGACACATTCGAGTGCACGTACCGCTTGAAGCGCCTGGACGGGAGCTATGCCTGGATCCTCGGGCGGGGTTACGTGACGCACCGCGACGCAAAGGGGCGGGCCACCCGCATCGTCGGCTTGCACACCAACATCACGGCTTCCCAGGCGGACAGGGATTATTTCGAAAAGCTCGCCCAGAACGATGCGCTGACGGGCCTGCACAGCCGGACCTACTTTGATATCAAGCTGGCGAACATCGAGAACAAAGGGATCCGCCCGTTGTGCGTGATCTCTTGTGACGTCAACGGATTGAAGCTGGCGAACGATTACATGGGGCATCTTGTCGGAGACAAGTTGCTCCAGACCGTGGCGGCCTTGTGCAAGGAAAGCGTGCGCACATCGGATTGCGTGGCCCGGATGGGCGGGGACGAGATCGTTATCCTGCTGCCCACATGCCCACGTGAGGCTGGCGAGGAGATCCTTGCCAAGCTGCGGCGGAACTTTGATCGGCACAACGCCTGTTCCGATCAGATGCCCGCGCTGGTTTCTTTTGGGCTGGCTTGTGCCGAATCCGCCGATATCCCAGCCTCCGCGATCCTCGTGGAAGCCGATCGGGAAATGCTCAAGGAAAAACGTTCCCACCGGAAAGCGGCCCATGAGCGGATCAAACAGTGGATCGAGCAAAACATGGACGTCGTCGTCTCGATTGAAGACGACAGGTATTAGGCACATCCATTCTGAAAAGCTCTGACGCCGAACGTATGCCCTGCGTGTCGCAACACGGTGTGGATTCTGACGAAAACGATATTTTCGGCAGGGTGAGGCTTTGAAAGGTGCAACCTTTCCCAAATAGTCCGCCCCAAGACGGAGGCATCCTTTTGGATGCCTTTTTTTATGTCCGATGGGGCGACCTTTTCTTGGTTCGCCTTTTTCATGAACGGCACTCACGGCGAGATGACGCGCTTTTCCGGTAACGCCATTCCCATGCGGGGAGGAAATGCCCGGCCAAATGGAAGGGACCGGGGAGGCTGCTCCGTTTTTTCTTTTCTGCACTGATCTCTTTTTAAAGAACGAGTCGCGTAACATAACGGATATTTCGTTTTTTATGATGGTTTTTGTTCTTTATGACGCGTTGTCTTTCATATTTTCTTCTTGTTTCTCTGTTTTGAATGTGTTTATACAGGTATATGCAGTTTTATTTCGCTGTAAAAACATCTTGAATAGGTTTATGATACGTGTCACATTAAATGAAGCCTATAAAATATTATATTAAATATTTTAGTGTAAAACGTTAAGGCTCATGTGCCATCGAAATGTATGCTGGAAAGGATCTCTATTCTGCAGTGATGGTTTCCTGATATTGTATTACGGCATTTCCGTATCGGGATTCGCTAGAAAAAATTGCAGAACCACCTCTTGAGCCGATAACCCAGTTTTCTATTATCATTTTTGATCCGTTATACGATCTATAATGATCCTGAAGGTAGAGAAATATGGAATGGAACTGGATACTCGAAGAATATGACGATATGGTTTATGTCAGCGATCTGAACAATTATGAATTGCTGTATGTGAACCGAGCAGGTCTTGATATGTTCCATCTTTCTTGGGAAGAACTCTTTTCTGGAAAAAAGCACCTTTGCTATAAGATATTCCACGGAAGAAATACGCCTTGTCCTTTTTGTACCAACAACTACCTGAAAGATTCAGGATTTTATGAGTGGGAGCATTATAACGCCCAGCTTGGGAAAACCTATCTCCTGAAAGACCGGAAGATACTGTGGGAGGGGAGGGAATCCAGAATCGAGTTCGTTTTTGATGTCTCCAAGTACAAGAACAAACTGGACAAGCAGGGAAAACAGCAGGCGGCGATGCTGCGGAGCCTTCCGGGAGGTATCGCCCGGCTCGACGCGCGCGATGAACGCACAATCCTGTGGTATGGTTCGGAATTCCTGTCGATCATCGGCTACACGGAAGAGCAGTTTAAAGAAGAGCTGCAGAGCCAGTGCCTGTATGTTCATCCGGAGGATCTGGAGCAGGCCGAGGCGGCGATGCACGAGGCGAAGGAAACGGGGCGGAGCAGCATCATGCAGGGCCGGATAGTGACCCGGTCTGGAAAAATCCGTCACTTGACCATCACGTTCAGCTATATGGACGGGAAGGACAGCGAGGATGGGATACCGTCCTACTACAGCCTGGGCATTGACGTGACGGAAACGGTCGAGCGGCAGCGGCTCCAGCAACAGGCGCTGGAAGACGCCTGTCGGGTGGCGAAGCACGCCAACCAGGGAAAGACGGAATTTCTTTCCCGGATGTCCCACGACATCCGGACCCCCATGAACGCCATTGTGGGGATGACGGCGATTGCGGGCACCCATATTGAGGATACCCAGAAAGTGAGGGACTGCCTCAAGAAGATCAATACGTCCAGCAAACATCTGCTCAATCTGATCAACGAAGTTTTGGATATGTCCAAAATCGAGAGCGGACGCTTGGATGTGCGGGCGAACGATTTCAGCCTTTCCAATCTGGTGCAGAACGTGTTCGACGTGTGCAGGCCGATGATCATTGAAAAGGGGCATCACCTGACCATGAACATCAGCAAGGTGAGGCACGAGGGCCTGTATGGGGATGAGAGCCGCCTCCAGCAGGTTTTGGTGAACATCTTGTCGAACGCCGTGAAGTATACCCCGGCGGGCGGGCGTCTGCATTTCAGCATTGAGGAAAAGCCAACCCATGCCGAAGGGGCCAGTGTCTTCTACTTTACGTTTGAAGACGACGGGATCGGCATGTCCGAGGAGTTCGTCGGGCGCATCTTCGAACCGTTTTCCCGGGCCGAGGATTCCCGGATCAGCAAAATCCAGGGAACGGGCCTTGGCATGGCGATCAGCCAGAACATCATCCATATGATGAACGGCGAGATCACCGTGGACAGCACGCTGGGAAAAGGGAGCCGGTTTACGGTGAGCGTTGCGCTGAAATTCCGGGATGCCGAAGACGGGGAACCCCCTGTTTTGACCGATCTTCCCGTGCTTGTGGTGGATGACGAACGGGATGTCTGCGAATACGCGAGCCTGTTGCTCAAGGAAGTGGGGATGCGGGCTTTTTGGGTCTTGAGCGGGCAAGAAGCCGTCGCCGAGATTGTGCGCGCCCATGAGGAAAGGGACGACTACTTCGCGGTCATCCTGGACTGGAAAATGCCGGATATGGACGGGCTCGATACGGCCCGGGAAATCCGCCGCAGGGTCGGGCCGGATCTCCCCATCATCATGCTGTCGGGCTATGACTGTTCGGATGTGGGGGCGGATTTCCTCGCCGCGGGCGTGGACGTCTTCATCATGAAGCCGCTTTTCAAATCCAACATGGTGCACCTGTTGCGAAGTTTTGCGGAGGATCGGGGATGTGGACATGCCTCGGCTGTGCCCAGGCCCGAAGGTCAACGCTTGGACGGATTGCATGTCTTGCTTGTGGAAGACAATGAAATCAATCAAGAAATAGCTAAAGAACTCCTCCTGATGGAAGGGGCGTCCGTTGACGTCGCCGACAACGGGGAACAAGCGCTCAACATCTTTGCCCGGTCGGAGGAAGGGTATTATCAGCTTGTCCTGATGGATATCCAGATGCCCGTCATGGACGGATACACGGCGACTGCCGCGCTCCGTTCCTTGCGCAGGGATGATGCGAAGACTACCATCATTCTGGCGATGACCGCCAACGTGTTCTCGGACGACGTCATCAAGGCCGAGGCATCGGGAATGAACGGGCATATTTCGAAGCCGTTCGACCCGGACAAGCTGTACGCCATGATCGCGGCGTCCTGCCATAAGAAAAGGGGATGACGGCCCGGCGGGTTGAATGCCTTCTTGTGCGAAGGGTGATGGGGTTTCCTTCCGCAAGGAAAAATGAGGTGTGGGGAAGGGAACTGAGAAGGGACAAAAGGCTGGCTGTCCCTTTTATATTGATGCAGCGCTGTCCCTATGAGGGGAGCGGATCCTCCTGTCGGAGTGGGTGGGCAAATGAAGCTTTCGCCGCATGATTCCTCGCTGGATGCTCTCAAGTTCGTTGTGGATATGGCCGATGTCCCGATGGTGATCACGGACGAGGACGGGCGTTTCGTGTTTGCGAACGGGCACACGCTGGATATTGTAGGGAAAGCCGAAGATGCCTGCATAGGTAAACCACTCGCGTCCCTCCTATCCGTTTCCCGGCGCCCACGGTTCAACAGGAGCGGCAAGGCCCCTGTGCTGTTCACGCGGGAAGGGCGTTTTTATGAAGTCGATGGGATCAGCCGGTTTCATACCAAATCGGGTATGCTCGAGTTGTCCCGGATTCATGACGTGACGTCCACGTACCGGGACAAGGAAATGCTCGAATTCCTGAAAAGCAACGCGCCCATAGGTATTTTCCAGTTCGTCATGGACGAGCACTTCTCGTTCTTTTACGTTTCGGAAGGGTTTTGCGCGATGCACGGGTATACGCAGGACCAGATGAAAACGGCTCCGGATATCAGGGGGAGCGAGCTTATTCACCCCGACCACCTCCAACGCTTTAACGACTTGATCAGGACGGCCTATGAAGACGGAAAGTTCTCCGTCGGCTTCGAGATGAAAGTCATCAGGCGGGACGGCAAGGTCCGCTGGCTCCTCACGCAGTGTTCGTTTGTCAAAACGGCGGACGGGACCATCGTGTACGGCTACGTCTCGGACTGCACCGACCTGAAAAACATGGAGGAAAAGACCAAAAACGTCCAGGATGTTTGCAGGTTCACGGTCAACCACGACTACGAATGGATCTTGTTGGTCGACATCCCGGCGGACAGGTACGAGTACTTTTTTTCGGGTCGGAACAGCATGATCGGAAGCGGGATGCAGGGCGTTTTCAGCGAGCTGGTGCGGCTCCGGAGCGAAACGGTCGTCCATCCTGATGATGTGGAGGCTTACCGGGCCTTTTTCAAACCGGAACGCCTTGCCTGGGAAAACGGCACGCCGGGGCTGTCCCATGAGCTCAAGTATCGTGTGCTCATGGGCAACGGGCAAGCCCGGTGGCATTGCTTACGGGCGTATCTTTTTGACCCCGTAAGGCGGATGCTCCTCTTTTGCGCCAAAGACGTTGAGGAAGAGGAGCGCCAGAAGGCTACGTTGCGTATGGCGCTCGTTGCCGCCGAACAGGCCAACCATGCCAAAAGCGAGTTCCTTTCCCGGATGTCGCACGACATCAGAACGCCGATGAACGCGATCATCGGCATGGCGGCCATTGCGGGCATGAACGTGGGCAACCCCGAACGGCTCAGCGAGTGCCTGAACAATATCGCCTTGTCGTCCCGTTTCCTGCTGTCGCTCATCAATGACGTCTTGGACGTCGCCAAGATCGAAAGCGGCAAGATGAGCTTGGCTTCCGAACCGTTTGATTTTGATGAACTCGTCAGCTCCGTCAGCTCGTTCACATACGGCAGCGCGGTGGCGAAGGGCATAATATTCAACCTGTTTGCCTCTCCGCTCCTTGAGAAGATCTATGTCGGCGATCCCCTGCGCATCAAGCAAGTCTTGATGAACTTGTTGTCCAACGCCCTGAAGTTTGCGCCCGAAAAGGGCAGGATCGAATTCAACATCACGCCAGTCCAAAAAGTCGGGCATCGGGAACTCGTACGGTTCGTCATTTCCGATAATGGGATCGGCATGAGCAAGAGCTTTCAGGAAAGGATGTTCCAGCCGTTCGAGCAGGAGATGACGGATCAGCGGGGTCTTTCGGGATCAGGGCTTGGCCTGGCCATTGTCAGGAGCTTCGTCCAGCTGATGGACGGGACCATTCGCGTGGAGAGCGAGCAAGGAAAGGGGTCGTCTTTTTCCGTGGACATACCGCTCGGGCTGTTCGAGGGGGCGCTGTACGGATGGGATAAGGACGCCTTGGAACAATCCGAGAGCGTGCGCGTGCTGGTCATAGGCGATGACAGGGCTGCCTGTGAGCATACGGCGGTACTGCTGCGCCGTATGGCGGTTGAAGCGGCCTTCGTGCTTTCCGGCGAAGAGGGCGTCGTCTGTGTGCGGCAAGCCAGGGAGAGGCGGCGGGATTACGGCATGATCCTGATCGATTGGGAAACGCCGGGCATGGACGATATGGAAACGGTCCGGCATATCAGGGAAATCGTTGGAAAGGCCACGACCCCCATCGCCATGTCGGCCTGTGATTGGAGGGAGATGGAAGCCCCTGCCCGTACCGCCGGAGTGGATTATTTTATCAACAAGCCCGTATTGCGGGAGCATCTGCGTGATATGCTCTTGGTGGTGACCCATCATAGGCACGCCTTTGATGTTCCGGCCATGCCGGAGGAAGTCCGTTTTAACCATGAAAAGATCCTGATTGCCGAAGATAACGATCTGAATGCCGAGATCCTCAAAACGCTTCTGGAGTCAAGGAATCTCTCCGTCGTCTGGGCCGAGAACGGCAAGGTTGCGGTGGGGCTCTTTGCGGAATCCGAACCGGGGGAATACGCCGCTATCCTGATGGATGTCCGTATGCCGGTTATGGACGGCCTTGAAGCCACACGGCACATACGCGGCATGACAAGGGAAGACGCGCGGCGTATTCCGATTTTCGCACTGTCCGCGAACGCCTTTGCGGACGACATCCAGCGATCCCTGCAGTGCGGCATGAACACGCATTTTAACAAGCCTGTGGATATGGATTCCATTTGCGCGGCACTACACTACTGGCTGGAACATGATAAAGGAAACCGGCCGTGATGTGGCGGTATTGCTCCGTCAATGCTTGCGGCATCCGGAATGGGATTGAAAAAAAGAGTTGTGGAATGAGGCCGCAACTCTTTTTTATTTGTGGAGATAGAGAACAGCGGAAGAGGAGGAGCTAGGGGCAGGACTCATTCAGAGCCCGTGCTTCGTCACGCCTTTTTCTGGCTTCGGCAAGGCTGACTTCTGGGTACTTGCCAAGGGCAAGAGTCTTCTGTTTGCCGTCAAAACGGTAGAAGAGCCTCCAGAGCTTTCCCCCGGCAGGTGAGACATGGATGTACAGCCCGTCACAGTCCGAGAGCTTTTGAATCTTGCCGGAGGGCTTCAACGCTCTGAGCTTGGTATCCGTTTTTGCGGCTTTTGCTGGTATGGAAAGATGCCAGCGAGAATACCAGCAAAAAGGGCGGATGTACACGACTCCAGCGAACGCCTATGAACATGCAAACAGCATAAAAGTAAAGCCCGCCAAGGCTTTGTGAACCTTAACGGGCTTTACCGAACTTCGATATGGTGCCGAGGGCGGGACTCGAACCCGCACAGGAATTCCCACTACCACCTCAAGATAGCGTGTCTACCAATTCCACCACCTCGGCGCGAAAAGAGGTATATGCAAAACAGAGGCGGCTGGCAAGCTTTTTTTTGCGATTCAGTGAAATTTTTTCGCCTGTCCGCATGGGGTCCCGGCCTTTTTCCCTGTGCGGGCGTTACGGATGGCTCGAGTGGGGAGGAGCCGCATTCCTTGCTATGGAAGGGGAGGAGAAATCTGTTTGTTTCGGCTGCTGAGGGTTCTTTTCTGGGGGCCGCGGAACCCAGCGCTTGGGGGAAGCCGCTTTGATCCGCACGTTAGAGGAGGGTGGGCAGCGGCGGAAAGACGCGCTTTTCCTTCAATCTGTCGAAAAGGGTTGCCTTGCCGGGCTGTTGCATGTCAATGCAGGGGGAATCGGCTGAACAAGGATGGTGGGCATGAACGTCTCGTTTGAATACTACAAGGTCTTTTATCACGTGGCGAGGCTCGGGAGCATTACCCTTGCGGCCAAGGCGTTGTTCCTTTCGCAACCGGCGGTGAGCAAGTGCATACGGCAGCTTGAAAAGGTACTCGGCTGCGCGTTGTTTTATCGGATGCACAAAGGAATGCGGCTCACGCCTGAAGGGGAAGTGCTCTACCAGCACGTCGCGCAGGCCTGCGAGCAGATCGCCATAGGGGAAAAGAAGATTCAGGCCATGCTGCATCTGGACTGGGGGAGCATCCATATCGGTTCTTCCGATATGATCATGCATGCCTTCCTGCTCCCGTATCTGGAGCGGTTCCATAAGGATTATCCCAAGGTCCGCATCAGCACCATCACGGCATCGACGCCTGAAACGATTGCCTCGCTGCGGGCCCGCCGGATCGATCTGGGCGTCGTGTTTTCGCCAGTGGAAGAAAACGAGGATCTGGACATAATCCCCGTTTGCACGGTTCAGGATACGTTTATCGCGGGTAACACATTTCGCCATCTGGAAGGCTCCGTGCTCTCGCCGGATGAGGTTGCCAAGCTCCCTATCGTGTGCCCGGAAAAGGGGACCAGCACCCGGGCGTATCTGGATGCGTTTTTCCAGTCGCACGGCGTTGTGCTTGACCCGGAATGCGAACTGGCGACGACGGTGCTGATCGTGCCTTTTGCGGAGCGAGGGTTGGGGGTGGGCATAACCGTGCGGCGATTTGCGGAGGAGAGCCTCAGGGCGGGAAGCGTCTTCGAGCTCCAGACAACGCATAAGATACCGGAGCGGGCCATTGCTGTGGTGACCAGAAAGCGAAGCCAGATTTCACACGCGGGCCATGCCTTCATACGTTGCCTGACCGGAAAAGAAACTGAAGAGGCCGGAGGTGAGCAACCGCGGGAAAAGTGTGGTCCAGGCTGATCGAATCATTAACTTAATGGCATGTTTCTCATGAGTATATTTCATTTTACGCATGAATGGGCGTAGCGTACGAACGGGAGGCAGGAGGCGCCCACGTTGCGGAGGCGTACGGCCAGAATGGCCGTCGCGCGAGGGGACGCCGGTTTTGCAGTAAGGGGATATGCCATTATGAAAAGAGGTTACCTGTTTATTGCACTGGCAACGCTGTTTTTCAGCACGATGGAAATCGCGCTCAAGGAAGTTGCCGGACTGTTTAATCCTGTCCAGTTGAACCTCACACGGTTTCTCATCGGCGGCCTTGTCCTCATCCCGTTCGCCAGGCGGATGCTCAGGAAGCGCGGTGTCCGGATCGACGGCTTGAGCCTCGTTAAACTGGCCGGGCTCGGCTTTTTGGGGATTGTGGTCAGCATGACCTTGTATCAGCTCGCCGTGGAGAACACGAACGCCTCGGTCGTCGCCGTCCTGTTCAGTTGCAATCCCGTGTTCGTGCTCGTTTTCGCCGGGCTCATCCTGCGCACGCAGATCCTGCGCCAGCACGTCATGGCGCTGGTGCTGGAATGCCTCGGCATCCTTATCCTGATCAATCCTCTGGATACGTCCATCAGCACGGCGGGCATCACGTTCACCCTGCTGTCCACGGCGGTGTTCGCCCTGTATGCCGTGCTCGGGACCAAAATGTGCGCCAAGTATTCCGGCGTGGTCGTGACATGCGGGAGCTTCCTGTTCGCCAGCCTTGAAATGGCGGCCATCGTCGCGGTCAGCCGCCTCTCGGCGGTCGCCGGGGTTCTCGCGGACATCGGGCTCGGCCTTTTCGCGGATATCCCCCTGCTTTCCGGGTATACCCCGTTCAGCGCGCTGATGATGCTGTACATCTGCGTCGGCGTGACCGGGGCGGGCTTTGCCTGCTACTTTATGGCGATGGAGGCGACCTCTCCGATCACCGCCTCATTGGTCTTCTTCTTCAAGCCCGCCCTCGCGCCCGTGCTGGCCTTGGTTTTTCTGCAGGAAGCCATTCCGGTGAGCATGGTCGTGGGCGTCCTGTTTATCCTCGCGGGGTCGCTGGTTTCGCTTATCCCTGCCTTGTCCATGATTCCCGCGATGGCACTCGGAAAGGTATGGTGCTGGAAGCAGGGCCGGGCCTGACGCCTTTCCGCAGACGGGCAACGGCGTTTTCCCTCTTCCCGCAAAAAAAGCCCGGACAAAAACCGTCCGGGCTTTTTTGTGGGGAATGTCGTTTAGTTCCAGGGCTGCTTGCCGCAAGCCTTCAGATATTCGTTGATGGCATCCTTGCCGCCCACGAAGTCCGCCATTTCAGGCCACACCTTTTCAATGGCGACTTTTTTCCACTGCTCTTCGTCTTCGAGCTGGGAAACCTTGAGCCCTCCGGCCACGAGTTCCCGCTTGGAGGCTTCGGCCTGCTCGACCTGGAACAGCAGGGATTTTTCCTGCGCGTACTTGCCCGCATCGATCAGGATCTGACGGACTTCGGGCGTCAGTTTTTCGAAAACGCGCTCGCTGATCACCAGCGGCTGGAGATGGTAGGTGTAGTGCACCTCGGTCAGGTAGCGCTGGTTGGCTTCGTTGAACTTCATGGCCCGGAAGCCGATGTAGCCGTAACACTGGCCGTCGACGTCGCCGGACTGGAGGGCGTTGAAGGTCATGGACCACGGGATGAGGGACGGGATAGCCCCGAACGCCTTGTAGGTGGCGATCATGACCGCGCTTTGAGGCACGCGGAATTTCAACCCCTTCATATCGCTCAGTTTGGTAATCGGGTGCTTGTCGTTGGAGATGAAGCGGAATCCCGTGTACGTCCACGTCAGGATACGGAACCCGGCTTCGGTGGCGTACTTGTTCAGCAGTTCCGCAGGGGCGCCGTTGGTCCCGGCCACGACCTCGTTCAGGTTGGCGAACAGGTAGGGCAGGGTCAGAAGGCCCAGCTTCTTTTCAAGGGGCACGATGTTGGCGATGCCGCCAAGGGCCATGTCGAGCGTGCCCTTCTGGACCTTGCGGAAACGTTCCCCTTCGTCGTCGCCCGGCGAGCCGCCGTAAATGCAGACAACCTGGATGGCGCCGTTGGTCTTGTCTTCCACATATTTTTTGAACGCATTGCCCACGACGCCCATTTCGGAGCTTTCGGGATCGCCCATGGCGATCGTCAGCGTCGTGTGCGGCGCGGCGGCGGGCGCGGCGGAAGCGGAGGCGGCGCACAGGAAGAACCCCGCCATCAGCAAGGAAACGATGGTTTTGCAGCTCATAGCATTCTCTTCTTTCTGATTGGCTTGTGTGAAGCGAAGGCGGCGGGAGGGCCCCGCCGCCCGGCAGTTATTGCAGCCCGGTACCCATGAGGTTGGGCAGGAAGAGCACGATATCCGGGAACATCACCAGAATGGCGATGACGGCGATGTTGATCGCCACGAGGGGCAGCGCCTTGAGGGATATTTCCTCAAGGGAAACATTGGCGATGCCGGAGGCGATGAACATGTTTTCGCCCAAGGGCGGCGTGGAGAACCCGATGCCGCAGCAGCAGATGAGGATGATGCCGAAATGGATCGGATCAACCCCGTATGCTGTCATAATGGGCAGCAGAACCGGCGTCACCAGCATGATGATGGCAAGGGTTTCCATAAACATGCCGAGGAACAGCAAGAGGATAACCACAAAGAACCACACCAGGTTCACATTGTTGGTGAAGGACAGGATCCAGTTGGCGATTTCCACCGGGATCCGGTACGAGGTGAGCAGGTAGCCGAAAGCCGTTGCCGTGAAGACGAGTACGAGCACGCGGCCCGTCAGCCAGGACGTGGTCTTGAGGGACGCCATGAAACTTTTCAGCGTCAGTTCCTTATGGATGAAGATACCCACGAGGATGGTGTAGAAAATGGCCACGACGGCGGCTTCCGTCGGCGTGAAGATACCGGCGTAGATGCCGCCAAGGATGATCACCGGGGCGAGGATGGACCAGAAGCCGTCGCGCAGGGAGTGGATGAAGGTCTTCATGGACCAGTCCAGCCCTTCCGTTTTGAGGTTCCGGCACAGGAAGAAGTGCATGACGCTGAGGCCGATGGCGATGAGGATGCCCGGGATGATGCCGGCCATGAACATTTTGGAAATGCTCTGCTGGCCGGATACGCCGTAGATGACCATGGGGATGCTCGGCGGGATGATGATGCCGATGCCGCCCGCCGTGGCGGTGGCGGCGGCCGCATAGCCTACGTTATAGCCGCGCTTGGCCATGGCCGGGATCATGAGCATACCCACGGCGGCCGTGGTCGCGGGGCCGGAGCCGGAAATGGCGCCGAAGAAGACGCAGGACAGGGTCGTGGAGATCGCGAGGCCGCCGGGCGTGGGGCCGACGATGTTTTCGGCGACATGCACGAGACGTCTGGACACGCCTGCCGCTTCCATGAGTGAGCCCGCTAGGACGAATGCCGGCAACGCCATGAGCGGGAAGGCCGTCAGCGAGGCGAAGGCACGTTCGATCATCAGGCTGAGGTCAATGTCGAGCACGATGAAGCAGGCCATGGTCGCAACGCCGAGGGCGACCATGATCGGGCTGCCGATAAGGAGCAGCACGAAGAAGATGCCGAACAGCAGAAGGCCGATGTTCGCGGGGGAAAGGGCTTCCATCATTCCTTGTCTCCTTCTGCCATGAGCGTCTTTTGGCTTTCTTTGATGGATTCCTGATCCGGGTCAAGAATCTCTTCTTTCAGGATGTACTTGATGACGTTCACCTGAACGATGCGGATGGCCATCAGCAGGAAGCTCAAGGGGAAGACAAGGTAAACCATGCCCAAATCCCAGTCCAAGGCCGGGGTTGCGTACGGGAACTCCACGAGGTCGAGGACGGCGATATAGCCTTCCCACGCCATGATGAGCGAAAAGCAGAGCCAGATGATGTCCCCGATGAACAGGAACAGGTTGCCCACCCATTTGGGCGCTCTGGAGAACTGGAGCGTCACGCGGTTCAGGGCGCACAGGCGCGTCGCATAACATGCGCCGAACAGGATGAACCAGATAAAGGCGAAACGGGCGATTTCTTCCGTCCACGGCAGCGACATGTTGATCTGCCGCAGGACGATCTGGAGCAGAATGACGACGACAAAGAAAACCAGCAGGAACTGGCACAGATAGCTTTCGAAGTGGTCCAGAAGGGCCAGGACTATTTTTTTCACGTTTGCTATTCCTCCTCCCAAATCCTTAAAAAGCGCGGGACGGCATTCCCCGAACGGGTGCCGGGCCGGAAAAAGGCGGAACCCGCGGCAAGAAGACATTCCGTACAGGAGGAATCCGTGTTCCCCTGCCTCTGACGCCGTTCCGCAAGAACAGACCGACGCCAGCGGCGCTACACGGATTCCTTCCGTACTCAAGAGGGCAGGGTCCACCCCCGCAGACCCGACCCTATGTCTTCATGACGAATTACTTCCAGGCGTCCTTGCCGCAAGCCTTCAGGTATTCGTTGATGGCGTCCTTGCCGCCCACGAAGTCAGCCATTTCGGGCCACACCTTTTCGATGGCGGCCTTCTTCCACTGATCTTCGTCTTCAAGCTGGGAAACCACGAGGCCGCCGGCAATGAGTTCCTTCTTGGCTGCTTCGGCGTTTTCGAGCTGGAACTTCAGGACGGTGTCCTGAGCGTACTTGCCCGCGTCAACAATGAGCTTCTGCATTTCGGGGGTCATCTTTTTGAACACGCGTTCGCTGATGACCAGAGGCTGCAGCTGATAGGTGTAATGCACCTCTGTGAGATACTTCTGGTTGGCTTCGTTGAACTTCATGGCCTTGAAGCCGATGTAGCCGTAGCACTGCCCGTCCACGACGCCCTGCTGGAGGGCGGTGAAGGTTTCGGCCCAGGAGATGGGGGTCGGGCTGCCGCCGAAGGCCTTATAGGCGGCGATCAGCACGGCGCTCTGGGGCACGCGGAACTTCAGGTCTTTTATGTCGGCCATTTTGGTGATGGGGTGCTTGGAGTTGGAGATGTAGCGGAAGTCCGTGTAGGTCCACGTGAGGACGCGGAAACCGGCCTTGGTGGCGTATTTGTTCAGCAGTTCGGCGGGCGCGCCGTTGGTGCCGGCCACGACTTCGTCGATGTTGGCGAACAGGTAGGGGAGGGTCAGCAGGCCGAGCTTCTTTTCAAAGGGCACGAGGTTGGCGATGCCGCCCAGAGCCAAGGGCAGGGTGCCTTTCTGGACGTTGCGGAAGCACTCGCTTTCGTCGCCCAGCGAGCCGCCGTAGAAGCACTGCACTTCCACCTTGCCGCCCGTCTTTTCTTCCACATACTTTTTGAAAGCATGGCCGACGACACCCATTTCAGAATCTTCAGGGTCACCCAAAGCGACTTTCAGCGTCGTTTCCGGCGCGGCGGATGCGGGGACGGTCCACAGAAGCAGTGCCGCCAGTACAAGGGGAAGCATCTTCTTGTAGCTCATGAATGTTCTCCTCTCTCATTGGTTGGATTGTGAAAAAAACCTATTAGCGACACTAGCACAGAAAATAATTGAAGGCTAGAGGGAGGAGAAAAGAGGCAGGGGGGATTGCCGTAATATACAGAATACATTGTAATACTGAAAATTTATCAGCATTTTGAGCAAGAACGGGCCTGATGCCCGCTATTGTGCGAAACGCGGGATTTGTATGCATTTTAAGTGGATAGTATTTTTATTTCAGTATGTTTGATGTATGAAAGATATTTTTGTGCAAAATATTTCTGGAAAAATAAAGAAGTCTTTTCAGTGATACTGTCAAAAACTATAGGTTACAATAACTATATTGATTTATTGATATAATTGTATCAAGCTGTTCATTGGAATGCATTTGTATATTGCGTAGGGGAGCCGTAAATGTTGCAAAGAAGAGACGCTGTCTTGAGAATGCCATATGTTCCATAAAGAACATGGTATGCTGTTCTCCAGACTGCTTTTCTTCGCCAGAAAATGGTTTTGCATACATATCATGGGGTCTTTATTTGGATAAATAGATGGATATGCCCTGATGAAATATCCATTTATATCTTCCCACGATTCTTTTTCCTTCCCGTTGTTTTGTTTTTATACCCGTTGATGACTGTCGACACATAAAGGCGCGTGACGGCGGTGCCCTTGGGCATACAGTCGGAAACCATCCGCGATCGGTAAAGGCAGTCCTCCAAAACGGGTGATCGGGAGGGACGCCTTGCCGCCTGCGGGACAAACTCCAAAAGCCCCCTGGCTAGAATGGCCCGGGGGCTTTTGGCGTCCTTCAGGACGGGCGCGGGGCGCGGGAAACGGCCCGCTACGCTTGTTTCATGGATGGGGCGCCGTTTGGAGCGGGCGGGACCCTAGTACCGCATCCCGGAAAAGTCGCCGTAACAGTTGTGGCTGGTGGAGGCCTGTTTCGGGTCCATCAGGACGGCTTCCCACATTTCCGTGTAGTAGACGCAGGTGCCGGGATTTTGGGCGGCGGCCGAGAGGTGATCCCTCGCCTCAAAAACGGGCCATGAACATTTGAGGGACAGCGCGTCGTTGAAAGAATCCGCTTCCACGATTTCGGAAGCGCCCTGGACAAGGTTCATGTTCATCCCTGAGTAGTAAACAAGCTTGTACTGAGACATGGCGGTGTGTCCACGGGGGGAGAGGCTGGCTCTCCCCCCGCCGTGTTAAGGATTAATGAAGGCCGGGAAGAAGATATTTACTCACAACGAACAGAACCACAAGCAGGACGATGCCCAAAGTGATGCCGCCCTTGATGAGCTTGAGCTCCGTTTCGTCCATGGGCTCGTATTCCATCTTCTGTATTTCTTCATGAAACTTCACGTCGTTCTTCTTTTCTGCCATGATCGTTCTCCTTAGCTAAGCAGTGTGTGAAATCAGGAGGCCAGAGGAGGGGTCATGCCGTGGAAGAACAGCCACGAGATGAACAGCCCAAGCCAGATGATGAAGCCGAACAGGCACACCACATAGACGATGGCCAGTCTGCCGATGCCTTCCTCCATGAGCTTGCGGAAGTTCGACACCATGCCGATGGTGAAGAAGGTGAGCAGGAAGAAGATGACGCGGAACGCGTTCAGCGTACCGGAAACGCTCGCGCCGGTCTTCTGCAGCTCGGGGGACTGGAGGCAGATGATGAGGAGAATGGCAAACGTGATGATATAGCCGAGCACAAAGCGGGGGAAACGGGCCCACACGTCGCCCCAGTGCATGGTCCGGTCGCCGGACTTGTCAAACTTGGTGCACCATACCCATGCGAGGACCAGGGCCCACACGCCGATGAATACGTCGATGAAGATCTTGACGGTGGTGGTGACCATGATGATCCAGCCGGGTTCCCAGTTGATCCCGGCTTCGGCGGCCTTGGCGAGGATCAGCGATTCGGCGATGGCGCCGGAAGCGATGGCTCCGCCGTCGGACTTGACGGCGAGGCCCATCCAGCCGCCCGCGACCATGGGTTCTCCGGTCAGGAAGTGCTGCGCGATGAAGGGGAGGATCAGCATTTCGATGCAGGTGAATACCACGACGAGCGAGGAAACCATGATCGGAACGACGGGCCGGGAGCGGATGGCAGCGCCCGTGGCGATGGCGGCGGAAACGCCGCAGATGGAGATGCCGGACGCCAGCGGGGCCGCCCATTCGCGGTTGAACTTGAAGTACCGGCGGGCGACGTAATAGACCACGCACCAGTAGAGGAGATAGGCTTCAACAATGGCGCACAGTCCCCGGAAAATGATGTGCCCGGCGAAACCGGCGGCGTCGGCGGCCTTCACGCCGAGTTCCGCGCCCATGATGACGATGGCGATCTTGACGAACAGCTCGGGACGGCAGGCGTCCTTCAAAGATTCCGCAAGATTCGGCATAAAGTTACTGATCACGATGCCCATGACGAGGGCGAGGATGAGCCCCGCCTCGGTGCTCAGGCCCAGCGCCCACGGAATCCCCTGCGCCTTGAGCTGGGTGGGGTTGGCCGCGATGTAGGCGTTGGCGCCCAGCGTATAACAAATCATGGCGATAAAGAAGATGATGGTGAAGGACTTGACGAACTTCACCACGTCGTTCCCCATGAGCTTCACACAACAAGCCAGCGCGCCCGTCAGGATGGCATAGGTAGCGAACAGTGCGCCATAGCCGGGGAGAAGACCTTTGGTGGCGGGACGCCACGCGTCAAGCGGATCGCCCACCCACATGCCGATTTTGACGGCCCAGCCGAGCATGTCTATCCCGCTGAACTTGAGCAGGGCAAGGATAAAGATGACGCTTCCAAGCAACAAGGCTACGCGATCTTCATTCAACGGCTTTCTTACGGTTTCCATATTCCTCACTCCGAAATATGTTCTTAAGTAATGCGAAATGGTCCTAAAGCATGAGTCCAGCCCCCTCGACCGGGTGCACGCTGAAAAAGACGGAGGAAACGGTCCTCATTCACGGGAACGGATGCCGTTCTCGCGTCAGGCGTGTCCGGGAGCATGAAAGAGCCTCTTTCAGCCATATCCGATCTGGAGACTTACGAGAGGGAGCGCGGAGGAGCGAAGGGGAGTGGGAGCATCCCGTGAAAGTCGCACAGTTTGGGAAGAAAATCATTTTGCAGGCGGCAAAGATGGATTTTCCTGACGACGGGGGCGTAGAGAAGAAAACCAAGCAAGAGGGAAAGCAACGGAAGAAGAGGTTCTATGCCGCTTGTATTTGTATTGTAATTTAAACGCTTGTGCTCAGCAATACGCTGCGTTACGGCATATTCGCAGATTTCTTCGGATACGATGTTTTCTCTGTCTTCGAAGTAAAAGGTATTCTCTATTGCTGCATATTGCCATACACCACAGATCATTGTGAACACAAAAAGTGTGCACATGAATTTTTGTGTGATTGAAGGAATAGGCATACAACAGCTCTCTGGGTATTATTCGGATGATATAGTGAATTTTTAAACTTGAAAATAGAACATGTCAATACGATTTGATATTATTTTATCAGACAGTATATTTCCATTGAAATAATACTGCATACTAGGCGAACCCCACAGCGTTTAAAAGGAAAAAGGAACAGGCCGCCAGAAGACCGGAAGCGGGAATGGTAAGGACCCAGGCAATGATGAGGTGCCCCGCGACCCCCCAGCGGACGGCGGTGAGGCGCTTGGTCGAGCCTACGCCGAAGATGCAGGCCGTGATCGTGTGCGTCGTGCTGATCGGCGCACCAAGGAGCGACGCGCCGGAGATGACCAGTGCGGCCGACGTTTCGCTGGCGAAGCCGTGAACGGGTTCCAGTTTGAAGATCTTATGCCCCATGGTTTTGACGATTTTCCAGCCGCCCATGGCAGTACCGAGCGCCATAAAGGTGGCACAGAGGCACTTGACCCAGAGGGGGACGGCTATCGTTTCGATTTCGTTGAAAATGAAGAGGGCAAGGGTGATCACCCCCATCGTTTTCTGGGCATCGTTCATACCGTGGCTGGTCGCCATGAACGCCGCCGAGAGCACCTGAAGCCGCGTGAAGGCCGTATTGAGCTTGTTCCGAGCGCACTTTGCGCACAGGAACATGATGAGGAACATGACCAGCAGCCCCATACCGAATCCAGCCAGAGGGGAGAGGACCAGCGGCAGCAGTATTTTGGTCAGGATGGAGCCCCCGTTGAGGGATGAAAAGCCGGCATAGGCCACGGCGGCCCCCATGAGCCCTCCTATCAGCGCATGGGAGGAAGAGGAGGGGATCCCGAAATGCCATGTGAACAGGTTCCAGCCTATCGCCCCGATCAGGGCCGCAAGCACCAGCGGCTGGCAGTTTGCGACAATATCGGGGTGGACAATGCCCGATCCGAGCGTGTTGGCGACCTTTGTCCCTAAAAACGCCCCGATCAGGTTGAGGGTGGCTGCCATGATGACGGCAGTCCGAGGGCTCAGCACCTTGGTCGAAACCACGGTAGCGATGGCGTTGGCGCAGTCGTGAGCGCCGTTGGTGAAATCGAAGATCAACGCCACGATGATGATCAGAATAAGGAGGAAGGAAACGTCAAACATACTTCAGCGCAACCTCCTCAAGCGTGTCGGCGAGATCCGATACCGCATCGACCGTGCGCTCCATGCGGTCGTAGACCTGCCCCCAGAGGATGAGCTCCCTGACGCGTTCAAACGTTTCGATCTCGCTGTCCATCAACTCGGCAAGCCCGGTCGACTGGAACATTTCACAGTCGGACTTCCTGGATTTGAGCGTATGGATGTGCGCGGACACCTCTTTCTTCATGGAAATTTCATCCAGCATGGACTTCGTGTCCCGCAGCATCCCCCGGATCCTTTCCGTGATCATCTGAGCGGGAAAACGCTGGTACATGAACCCGGAAACAAAAAAACGGTTGGCAAGATGCTGTATCTTATCCGCCACCCGTTCCTGGGCCATGTTGATCGCATGGATATCCTCACGATCGATGGGTGTGATGAACGTCTGGGAGAGATGCTGAGTGATGCTCCGATAGAGCCGATCCGCCTCTTCTTCCAACAGGTTGATCCGCTTCAGATGGCGCTCCGACGCTTCCGTGTTGTCCATGACGACGGCGAGCGCCTCCGACATCTCTTGCAGGAGGGCGTTCTGCTGTACCAGAAGCTCGAAAAAAGGGACGGTCTGAGGCAAAAAGCGTGCAAACATTCTTCTGTCCTAACGGTTGAGTATGGAAAAACAGGGACGGTGTACGTTCCTGAACAGCCGCTGAAAGTGGGCAGAATGTGAGGCGATGCCTGATAAAGAAAAAAGACCTTCACGGCATGACTGCCGTGAAGGTCTCACTTATCAAGCAAACACTTGATGGTAACGCCAGGCCGTAAAGCCATGCTGTTGACGCTACCGGGGTCTCAAGGACCCAGCTACTCCCCTTACACTTCTTCTAGAGGATAGAATACGGCATCTTTTATGTCAATGCTTTTTTCTTTTTTTCACAATGGTCTTATCCATAGAATCGTTCCTTTACGGCATACAACTGTAAGAAGAACGAGCTGTGAGACAATCCCTGCTCCTTTCCATTGAATAGATGCAGGATAAGCAGAAGGCTGTTGCACAAAGCCATCATGAAAAAGTCTGTGGAGATACGTCTTAGGAGTACACAAGCTGAAGCATGATGGACGTAGAAAATCAAGATACGGTAAAATGCACCTCGAATAGAGTCGTGGAAAAGGATTTTTCAGACAACGTTGAATACAGAAAAAGCCCTCAACCATTCAGGTCAAGGGCTTTCAGGATTTCATCGGATGTCTTGGAGTTTCCAAGTGGCGGAGGATGCGGGAGTCGAATTACCCGTTGGAGAAGCTTCCAACGCTGGAGGCCAACCTTCAGGGACCGGAGTGGCGGCAAAGGCTGGCGTGCAATACAGCGCAAAGGCGCAGATAAAAAACAGTATTCCTTTCATGAGGAGCCTCATTGTTTTTCTGATGGTTGGGGTTTGGCGGGAGCCTGAGCGCCGACCACCTTGCCTGCCGAAAGCGAGGTGATGTAGACTCCGCCGGGATTACGCAGCAAAACCGCGTCAACTGTTGGCGGGTTGATTTGAATGGTGACCGTGGCTTCATAGGTATAGGAATCCAGCAAAACGCCCGCATGGCTACGAACAGTTTCCTGCCATTCCACCCGGTAGGAGTCAGAACTGACCGGCAGGGGCAGTCCTTTGATTTCCACATGCACCAGCTTGCCCGTCTTGGCGATTTCATAGGGGTTATTGGCTTCGTACCACTGGCGAAAACACCTTTGGCACTTCCGGCCATGAAAAAGGACAGGCGCTCAATCATTTTTTGCTGGAGTTCCACATCCGCCGTGACCGTGCGCCAATCGCTGATGCAGGCCGCTATTTCCGCCTGGATGAGGCGTTGCGGCGTGGCACTGGCCCTGTCGGCCCGGTTGACCACGGACGATTTACCCAGCTTGTCCACCTCAATGATGTAGGGCACGGTTTTCACCTGGTTGGCCTGCATGACGTTGCCGGTGATGGAAATGCCTGTGAGAATAAGACAGAAAAAGGCCACCATGCGCCATTGCGCCGCCCGGCTGATGTATGAACCATAGCGCTCCAGCCATTCTTCCCGCCCGTTGAGATACGGATTGCTACTGCTGGAAGGTTCCGGCGGGCTTTCGTTTTTTGTTTTGAAAAGAGCCATTAGTACCACCTAGGCGTTATCGTTTTTGTTCATGCGGGCGCGTTCCAGACGTTCCTGCATTTCCGAGCGGGTTCTGGTGCTGAGGTCTTTCTCTCCCCCGGTTTTGGCATCCTGCCTGGCACCCCACAAGGATTTCGCCATGCTGGCCACCTTGCCGAGACCGCTCCCGCCTTCCATTCCCGCCACCTTGGCGGCATCGCGCACGTTCTGAACCGTGTTGCTTCCCGCCACCACCGCGCCAATGGCCGCGCCGCCCACTGCTGCGGCGGAAGCTGTCAACGCCGCTCCGCTGGATACGTGGGAACCGTTGATAATGCCCGCACAGACGTCGGGCAGGGATTTAACCAGGGCCAGCAGCACCACCGACGCGCCGATGACCACGAAGATGTCCTGCAACTCTGCCGTGGAGGTGGAAAAGCCTTCGATAAAGGCGATGCCGACGCCCAGAACGAGCTGCATGACAAAGAGATTGAAGGCCACAGCCAGCACGTAGCGAATAGCGTTGACGGCGTAATCCTTGAGGAAGGAACTTCCGCCAAAGGCCACCAGCAGAAGCGCCGCCGCCATGGCGACCATGGCCTCGCACTTGATGAACACCACCTGCGCGGAGATGAGTGCGAAACAGACAATGATGACCAGCGCCGCAATAAGCAGCGCGATGGAGTTGCCCGGCGACCAGACAGAGAGTTTGTCCAGCACCAGCTTCACAAGCTGCATGCCGGTGAGGAACGGCGATTCCGAAGAATAGCCGCCCGGAGTCAGCTCCTTGCCGATGGCACCCAGGCCGTTGATGAGGTTCCAGGCCCATTCCTGGTAATAGTTGATGACAGCCATGAAGAACCCGGCCATCAGGAGCAACATGACAAACTGTTTGAAAATGTCGGTAAGCTGGTCGCGGTTGAGTGCGGCCTTGATGCCGAGAAAGCACACTTCCAGAATGACCAGCCAGCGGAAAATCCCCAAGGCGTAACGCTTCAGGGTGGGCTCCCAGTTGCTGGTCTTGTTGTAGAATTCGCGCACCAAGGTGGAGACAAAGTCCTCATTGGCGGCATGGGCTTCGCCCGCGCCAATAACCACAGCGCATAATGCAAGGGCCAGAATGCCAAGGGGCAGGTATTTTCTTTTCATAATTCACCTCTCAATTTGAAAAGAGCAATTTTGTTTTCCGGCAAGGAGGACGAAGTATTTTTGCGGCGGGAGTGGACTTTTGCGGTCCATGACCAAAGCAAAAAACGAGTCCGACGCAGCCGGGGAACAAAAGGGGATTTTCAAAAGGGATCGGGCTTGGCTTTGACTTTGCCGATTCGATTCGTTTTGATGGTCTCACGCCAGGCTTCCTGCGACATCTGACTTTCCTTTTCTTCCTTCATCTGACTGGCAAGCTGGGACTGTACCTGTGTGGCCATCAGTTCGCGCAGTTGCCGCGCTTCTTGCACCTGCAAGGCGGAAAGCTGATTGCCCGCCATAATGGCCTTTTGCTGGCCGTCCGGCCTTGCAAGCAGGCTGTCTATGTATTGTTGAAAACGCGCCGGATCGCGCTGCAGGTCCGCCAGTTGCTGGCCGGAAAGCTGAAAGGTAGCCTGCGAGGCCTGGTCAACGGATTCCGCCCACTTGTCCCATTCCTAGCGGTAGCGCTGGCGGGCTTCGTCCATCTGTTCCGGGCTGGCTCCGGCCAGAGTGCCGAAGAGCGCCTGCTCCGGAAACAGCGAGGTGAATATCTCGCCAAGGGCGACAATATCGCCGCGTTGCGTTCTGAGCGTGCTGGAAAGGTTGGCCAACCGGGTCAGGCTCCCTTTCAGTTCATTGACCAGATTGGCCGGAAGCTGGGCCGTGTTCTGGAGCATATTCTGGTACTGCTCGATATTTTGCTGCACCATGGTGATTTGCTGGCGTGTCTGCTCAACAGCCTCCTGGTACTGTTTGATGGCGTTGGTCAGCTGTTCCACATTGGTAATGCGGTCCAGCAACTGGATAAGGTTGGTGCTGCAATTGGTGCAGGTGACAGTGATGGCGTATGCCGGTGTGGCGCATATCCACAAAACCAGCGCCGGGAGAAGAATATATTTTTTCATGTTGGCTCCTTAATATTATGCCACGCCGCGTTCGCGTAGCCAGATGTGTTGCCAGTTGCCTGGTCCATGCTCCGCAGCCAGCTCCCGGATACGGGCGATGCTAGCCTTGTCTGAAGCGCCGACAAAGGCCAGCGCCTTGCCTTTGAGGGCAAGCTGCACCTTGCGCCGCCCCTGCGGGCTGACCATGTAGTAGTCCTGTTTGGGGATGCCGCTTTTGAGGATGACTAACTGTTTGTCGTTGAGCCCCATGCCCGTGTAGAGCTCCTTCTGCCCGGCGTCTTCGGCGGCGCTGTTGGGCAGAAAGATTTTCGTGGGGCAGGATTCGGCGAGCACGTCCAGAATGCCGGAGTTGCGGGCGTCGGAAAGGCTTTGTGTGGCGAGAATGACCGCGCAGTTGGCCTTGCGAATAACCTTGAGCCATTCACGTATCTTGGCCCGGAACACCGGGTGCCCGAGCATAATCCAGGCCTCATCCAGCACCAGAATGGTGGGCGAACCGTCCAGGGCCTTTTCAATGCGCCGGAACAGATAGGTCAGCACCGGCACAAGGTTTTTGTCGCCCAAGTTCATGAGGTCTTCGATTTCGAAGACCATGAAGCGCGAAAGGTTCAGGTTGTCCGCGTCAGCGTCCAGCAGTCGCCCCATGGCCCCCTGCACGCTGTAATGCTGGATGGCCTCTTTGATCTCCCTGTCCTGCACCACGTGGTAGAAACTGGTCAGGGAACGCAAATGCGGCGGGTTGGCAGCCAGCGTTTGCATGGCTGTGTGAATGGCGTTGCGATGCGCGGGCATGACCGTGAACTGCTGCAGTTCCATAAACGAAGCGATCCATTCTTCCGCCTAGGTACGCTCTTCTTCGGAATCGATGCGCTGGAGCGGCGCAAAGGCAAGTTGCTCGGCGTTGCCGATGTTGTAATGGTCGCCGCTAGCCCCGAAACAGAGCGGGAACATGCTCATGCCCTTGTCAAAGGCGAAGATGCGAGCATTTTCATAGCAGCGGAACTGCGCGGCGATAAAGGCCAGCAAAGTGGACTTACCTGCACCGGTCGGCCCGAATATGAGCGTGTGCCCCAGATCGCCAGCATGGATGTTGAACCAGAACGGCGTGGAGTTGTCCGTCATCAAGACGGCCAGCGGCCTGGAGTTTGGCGGGTAAAATGGGCACGGGCATACCGGGGAGCCTGTCCACACTGACGAAAGCGGCAGCAGATCCGCCAGATTCAGCGTGTTGACCATGGGACGCCGTAACTTGGCGTAACTATTGGCTGGATGCGTGCCGAGCCACGCTTCCAGCGCGTTGATGGATTCAATGCGGCAGCCGAAACCCAGCGTCTGCACCGTGCGGCGTAAATCCCGCGCCCAGTCCTGCAATTGTTCCTGGTCCTCGTGCATCAAAACAATGCTTGTAGTCAGGTAGCCTGCGCTCACGTAGCCGCCTTGCACTTCCGTGAGCGCGGTTTCCGCGTCTTCGGCCATGAGCAAAGCGTCACGGTTGGCGCGGGCGTTGGGGTTGTTGAAGAACTGATCCAGAAAGCGGAAAACCTGCTACCGCCAGCCCTTGCGGTAAGAGTTGATCTCCTTGGCCGCGTCATACTGATCCAGGCAGATAAAGCGACTACTGAAACGATACTCGAGGGCCAGAGCATCCAGATCACGCAATATGGCCGGGTACGATTCCTGTGGCAGACCGTCCAGAGAAAGCACTGCCAGATGGCGGTTACCCAGGCGCGGCACAATGCCGCCCACCAGGGTTTCGCCGCCAAGCAAGGCATCCAGATACATGGGCGTTTGCGGTACGCGCACGGGATGCAACGTGCCTGTGGTGCAATACTGGATATGCGAAAGCAGATCCGACTGGACCCAGTCGAAGCCGTCCGCGTCGGGCATAGCGTATTCCACCAGCCGCTCCATGCGCAGAATGCTGGAAAGCGCGTCTTCCAGCTCATCCAGCATGTTCTGAAAGTAGCTTCGCGCTTTCTCCAGAGCATCGGACGTGGCCACGCCAGCTTGCGCCTTGCCCGCTATTTTGGAGTCCTGGAAGTTGGGTTTGTAGGTGACGGTAAGAATGGCGCTGGTGCTGAAACACCTGTTACCGCTGAAGAACTCGCGTCGTTCGTCGTCAATGAGCCGCGTCACCGGATCAGGGAAATACCCTTTGTCCGCTGGCGGGTAAGCCCGGTGCGAACTGCGGATCGCGTCCATGTGCAGCATCCAGCCGCTGCCCAGCAGCTTTACGGCGTTGTTGAACCGGCTGGAAACCTGGGAAAGGTCACTTTCCGTGGAACTGGCCGTGTCCTGTCCGCGCACTTCCCAGCCCGCCAGAAACGAACCGTCCTTGTTCAGCACAATGCCGGGAGCGATAAGCGCGGCATAGGGCAAGAGGTCCGGCAGGCCCCTGGTTTTGGTGCGGTATTCGATGAGCTTCAGCATGTGAAGCCCCCAACCAGCCGCCAGCGGCTTGCCCTGGCTGGGTAGAATTCCTGCTGCTTGATGTGCCGAAGCCAGACGCGGCTCATGATGGGATCGGCCTTGGCCATGCGCCGCAGCGCGAAGACGGAGGCTATCCAGAAGACAATGGCTGAGACGATGGAAACAGCCGTCAGGCCGCCCACGCCTACCAAGAGCGCGATGAGGGCGCTGGTCATGACCAGTTCGCGCTCCGCGCCAAGCACATGGGCGTGCCGGTGCAGGGATTGGTGAATGGGAAGGTAGCGCCTCATATCACCGCTCCGGAGAAGGAGAACACCGAGTTCACGATGCTGGCGGCAAAGGCGATAAAGGAAATACCAAAGACCACGGACAAAAGCAGCTTGAAGCTGCCGCTGATGTCGTCCTTGTTCATGATGAAAATGACGCCGCAGAGCGCCATGGCCACAATGGAAATCCATTTGCCCGCAGGCCCGGTGATGGTGTTGACCACCTTTTCCAACGGGCTGGAAAATTCCGTGATGCCGCCCGAGGCAGCGGCGATATCCGGCAGGGCCAGAAGGCAAAATGCTGCCAAGCCGGTAACAAAAAGGCGGGAACTAAGGCTTTGGCTGGGAAGATGATTCGCGTTCATGAAGGTCTCCGTGGAGGCCGTCATGCGGCGCGTGGCCCTCAGATGCAGGCGGGTTTTGCAGCGCGGGCAATGAAGCTCGATATCACCGGCTTCAATGGCACCGCGTGCCAGCAGCTTGTTGCAGCCCCGGCAACGAATTTCCGGGGTATTGGGTATGGGCGCTTTCATACGGTCTTTATTCCCTCCTTACGCGGCAACGGTGTAAAGTGTTTCCGTTTCATATACTTCCTCCTTGTGGTTGAACCTGTTGACCTTGACGATGCTGGATATCCGCCGTTTGTTGTCCTGTGTTTTTTCCATGTACACGGCCAGATCTACAGCCCGCCCGATGAGCTTTTGCTTGGGACCGAGCCCGGCTTCTTCCACCAGTTCTTCCAGGCGTGGCAGAGCTTCTTCAGCGCTGTCCGCATGAAAGGTGCTGACGCCGCCAGGATGCCCGGTGTTCCAGAGTTTGAGCAGTTCCAGCGCAGCGGCGTCCCGCACTTCGCCAACAAGAATGCGCTTGGGTGCATAGCGCATACTGACTTTCGCCAGGGTGCGCATGTCCACGTTTGCCAGAACGGATGTGCGAAAAAAGACCGCGTTGGGGCTTTTGGATTGCAATTCCGCCGTATCTTCAAGAATGAGCAGGCGGTGCGACGGCGTGAGCCGGTAAATGGCATCAATCACCGCGTTGACGAAGGTCGTCTTGCCGGATGAGGTGCCGCCGACCACAACGATGTTCAAGCGCCGCAGAACCGCGTCTTCAATAATATTGGCAACCTCTGGCGAGATGGAGCCGGAAGCCGTGTATTCCGCCAGCGTAAACAACCGGCTGGCCTTTTTGCGGAGCGAGAAAGAAGGCCCAGGCCCGACAATGGGCGGAAAAGTGCCTTCAAAGCGCGAGCCATCCAGGGGGAACTCGCCTTCCACAATGGGGCTGCGCTCGTTGACCGTAAGGTTGAGCCCGCTGGCCACCTGCGAAAGAATGAGCCTACCTTGCGCCAGAGGAATTTCGCCAACCAGCTCATGGTCCTGCCCGTAGCGCTCAATCCATAACGAGCCGTCCGGGTTAAGCATGATTTCGATCACTTCCGGATCTTCCAGGGCGTCCATAAAGAGCGGGCCGCAGGAGTGGCGCAGTCCTTCCAGCAGGCGCGGGTCGTCGCAGGGGCGGGTCGTCGCAGGGGCGCATGAGCATCAGCGCAATCCTCCCAGCACGAACACCGCCACGTTAAGCAGGGCCGATACCGCCACAATGGTGGCGAGCCATGTGATGTTGCTCTTGAAGAGTTTAAGCCTGGCGGCATGTTCATCAAAAACCTTGCGAATGCCCTCCACAGATGCAGACGACAAGCTGTCCGTCAATTGGCCGACCGCAGCCTGCACTCCTGAAATGTAGGCGTCTGTCTTGTCTGCCATCAGCCTGGCAAGACCTTCCCTGTGCCGAGCCTGGAGCTTGTCCACTTCGGTCAGGTGGGCGTTGAGGATGGTGACAACCATGAGAATGGGGTCATGGTCATCCACAACAGTTTTATGCGTTTTGACAAGCATCCTCTGCACCTGTTCCAGAGAGAGCCCAATGCCGTCCGGCAAGGAGCTTTTTGTTTCTGTTTGCGTTCCGGGAGCTTCTTCCGGATGCGTTGTGTGTTCAGTGTCCGTCATACGTCCTCCTAAAAGGCGATGGCAGCCTGCTCCACAACGGAGACAAGTTCGTTCCAGTAGCGAGACAGGCGCGAACGCATGACGATGGACTGGCTGAAGTTGATGGCTGTGGCAAAGCTCTGGCGCTTGGCGAACAGCATTTCCAGGTCTTTGCCGAGGGTGGCCTTGTTGCCCTGGGGAATGGTGATAACAGCGTGAAACTGGTCGCTGAATTCCTGATAAACCTTGAATTCTTCAAACGAGCGGTCATCCATGCGGATTTCGCCAAAGTACGGGTTCAGCCAGACCACAATGGGCGATTCGGGAAACCCAAGCGCCAGAGAACGCAGCCCCAGCACGGTATCGCCAATGGCCTGGCCGCCCGTGATGACGGTGTGGAAAAAGACGTTGTGCCCACTTTCGGTCAGGATACCGAGCACGTCGTTTTCCTTGATATAGCTGTTAAGCGCCAGAAAGGAAGACGCGCCGTTGTCCACAATGACGTGCGTGTCTACGGGCAGTGCGGCTATCTCGTTGATGAGCACGTCGAATTCACGCGGGTCGATATCGCCGTTTTTCAGGATATCCAAGCGCGTGACCGCGAACTCCCTGAATCCGGCCAGGGTGGAATTCACCGGGTCGGTATCAAAGGCCATGATCTCTTTGCCCAGATGCCCCAGCACCTGATAGAGGATGACGGCAATCATGGATTTGCCGACGCCTCCCTTGCCTTGCTGAATGAAATGAATGGTTGCCATAGTTGTTGGTTCCTTGGGTAAAAGGGCTTCGTCCGGGTTCATGTCACGCGGATTGGGAAAGGCGCTTCCGGAAGTAGTTACATGGCGTGGCCCGGCTGATGGGCGCACAGGTGCCGGAGCAATTTTTTTTGCCTGCACAGGTGGAGGCGTTTCCCCCGGTTTGTGCTGGTCCAAAGAAAGACGGCGCATATGGTAGCAAAACGCCCCGTAGGACATGGTTATCTTGCCTTCCTGCTTCAACTGCCGGTGAATCTGGGAGTGCTTCCAGCTTTTTTGAAGAAATTCCTTGATCGTCTCCATACAAGCCACAAATTCTATTCCAGCCATGTTGTTGGAGAGTCTTTTGCCTTCAGCAGCCATGATTATTTCCGCCCAAGACATGGATAACTTTCGGAATAGTTTTTTGGGGTATTCCACGTTGGCCAAGCCATCCAGCGTCCTTCCCACAAAAGATATTTCCTTTAAGTAACAATGAGAAATGACACATCCCTGCAACCTCTTTTATATGTTTTCAAGGAATTTCTTATTTTTAGTAGCAGGAATTTAAGAATAGACAATAAAGGAATTTCCGGTATAGTGAGTACCACCGGAGGATACGTATGACCACTGGATACAATTTTGCCATGGCATTGGAGCGGGTTTTTGTGGAGCTTGTGGCGAAACGCGTCAAAGAAAGGGGCATAAAAAAAGGCGAATTCGCCGCCCTGGTCTGGCCGGAAGATTCGCCCAAAGCGGCAGCTGCCCGCTGGACAGCCATGCGCAGCAAAGCGTCCAACACCGGCAAGCCCCAAGGTGTGCAGATATCAGACGCTCAACGCATGGCGGAAGTGTTGGGGGAAGACCTCAGCTACCTGATGGCTATAGCCAAAGAGCAGGCCAGAGCACAGGCGGAGGCATAACAAATCAAGGGAAAGTCATTTCCGGTGCAGTGATCATGTTTTTAACTCCAAGAAAGAGAATCGCATGGGCGTTCCCAGACAACTCACCATCAACGACCAAGAAATCGACCTTGAAAAGGCCGTTGCTGATGCCTTGGAGAAAATTCTCGCCCCAGTTGCCGAGACAATCTGTGAAATGGAGCGGATTCGCCGCAAGGAATACCTGACGGAAAAAGAAGTGGAGAAGCTGTTTTCATTGTCGGCAGCGACGTTGAAAACACAGAGAAGCCGGGGCGGTGGCCCAAAGTATATAAAGCAGGGGACACGGATTCTATACAACCGAAAGGAACTTATAGCTTATTTTAGCAGGGCAAATGTTTCTTAAGGTGGCGGACGGCTTGTGCATTCGTATCTGGTGTTTATACATGCAATAGTCTATACTATAAGCATCAAGGTGACTGCTTCAGTCACAATGGAGTTTCATATATAATGATTGATCCTACGACCCAAGCCCAACTTAAAGAAGCTATTGCGGATTGCATAAATACTGATCAAGGAATTTTAGATGCTTTAAGGGTCGAAATTCAGCCGTTAAAATCTGCAACCCGCCAAATTCAACCACGCGCAACGACATCAATTTCGTTGGTTGCAACTGATGGTGGAAACAATCAGTTGCAATTTGACCCTTTTTTAATTCAGCTAGTAAGGGTTGTTGACAGTAGTAACAATGAGTACTGCCTAGAAGCCATCTCTCCCACAACTCCAATCGATAAACTAACTAAATTTCAATTTAATGCAGACGGGTCCCCTAAAACAGCTTTAGGGCGGATGATGCACTTTCTAGAAGTTGATAGCCTATCTAAGCTTTCGCATATGATCCGACCAGTAAAAAAGGGAGAGCCTGTCTCTCCGAGTTGGGTTCAGGTTTACCGTGAGCTTGTTGAATGGGCTATTTTATTCGCCTTACTTGAAAAAGACTTCGGAACTGACACATTAATTATTTGTGATGGTCTGCTACGTAGCAAAGTTTTTGCGCAAGACTTATTCCCAAAGCTGCTTAGTGGTATGAAGGAGCGTATTGATGAGCATTTCTCTCGTAGCCGCAGAAAAATCTTGCTCGCAGGAGTAGCCAAGCATAGTAAAGTTCTTTCCCGATATCGCCTGGCAATGGCTTTAGAAGGAATTTTGGTTACAGATTATCCTGCATATGTCGAAATACCTCGAGAGGTCGAGGAGCGTGCATACGTTTGGTCTGAGTTTGCCAGAGGAGACGATCACGCCACTGAGAGTGGAGAAATCAATAAGTTTGTCGGTGGGAAGATGTTTTTAGTTAAATTTGGAAATCGGCGACGAGATCCAATTTGGCCCGTTGATATTTTTCTCCCGCAAATATCAGATGCCCAGTTAATTCTTGGTTCTATGTTAGCCGATGCAATCAATGGGTTCCCTGTTCCCCATTATCCACGTTGCTTACAAAAAGCGCATGAAAACGCTGCCCTTGTTGATTTTGACTTCGATATTTTACAAGATTTTATCTATGAAGGTGTCCGCAGTAGTCTTGGCTCACAGGCAGAAACCTTGGATTCTTTTCAATTGCAGGATGCCGATCCAGCCCAACGCAGATATAGTTAAGGAGCGCACATGCCCGATATTCAGCTATTCCCAACCGAGCAGATCGTAGGAATATTTCGCGGTTTTCAACAAGGCGGTATGGAGTTTCATGCCGACTTAGTTCTACCATACCGCAATGAATTTCAGAACATACCTATGCATGGGCAGTTTATTTTAGTTCAGCTGGAAACTCCGGATGAAGCTGTTCTCGGGCGTATTGCATCGTTTTCTTCAGAAGGAAAACTTTCTCATGGTTCTGGAGAAGAATTTAATATTAGGGCTGTTCGTGATGGACGCCCTATTCCAGAGGACTTACGAGAACAGTACTTAAAATACCGGGTAAATATACGAATGCTTGGAGTTTTGAGAAAAAACGGAACGGGGCTCACCTTTGTTCCTTCTCACCGTAGATTGCCACACGTAGGCAGTAAAGTAGCATTCCCAAATGATGACGTTTTGCGCGAAGTGGCCGCACACAATATTGATGGGCCAGCCATAGGGCACTTGGCTTTTGGCGAGTATATCTATGCAAATGGGTGCCAAAATTTTGAGACTCAAGAATGGATGCAACTTCTTGCACCTGAAGTTCAAGTGCATTTCTCCATGAATTCTCTGGTTTCCCGGAGAAGCTTTATTTTTGCCCGTGCTGGTTTTGGTAAATCAAACCTAAATAAACTTCTTTTTAGCCGACTTTATCGAGAAACTCCTGTTGTAACGAAGCGGAATAATCGCCAAGTTCCGGTAGGTACAGTAATTTTTGATCCAGATGGTGAATATTTTTGGCCCGATGATAAAGGGCGCCCTGGATTGTGTGACGTCCCTGAACTTGAAGATAAATTAGTAGTTTTTACTGATCGCAGCAGCCCTAGTGCTTTTTACCAATCCTTTGTTGCGGGGGGAATCAGGTTGGATATTCGCAGGCTGCGTCCAGGCGACGTTATTGCGATAGCGCTTTCTCCTGACCGTCAAGATCAGCAAAACGTGCGCAAACTACGCGGTCTTCCTCAGAATAGATGGGAAGAACTTGTTAATATTATTGATGAAAATGGCAACTCTACGCCACTTACAGATATCTGTAGGCTGCTAGACCTTGATCCCCAACGACAAGAAGCAGAAGCACTTGCGGCACGCGGCAACATGACTTCAATTGTGAGGATGTTACATAGTAGGAGTAGCCAATTAATGGATCTCCTTATCCAAGCTCTTTCAGAGGGAAAACTGTGTATCATTGATGTTTCACAGATGCGGGGGGGGGCAATCATTAATTCTATCTGGTTTAATTCTACGAAGGATTTTTGATCGTAACCAACAAGAATTTACTGCTGCAGATCCGAATACAATTCCAACAATCGCAGTAGTTGAAGAGGCACAATCAGTTCTCAATGAGAACGCACCAGCCGCCGAGCCGTATATCGCTTGGGTAAAAGAAGGCCGAAAATACGATCTTGGAGCTTTATTGATCACTCAACAACCAGGAAGTATCCCTGTTGAAATTCTTAGCCAAGGAGACAATTGGTTTATTTTTCATCTTCTATCAGCTGCAGACCTAACATCATTAAAGCGTGCTAATGCCCACTTTAGTGATGACTTATTGAGCTCCCTTTTAAATGAACCAATCCCTGGGCAAGGGGTATTTTGGAGTTCTGTGGGTGGAAAACCCTACCCAATAAGCTTACGTGTTTTGTCATTTGAAAAAGAATTTTCTATGCGAGACCCCAACTACAACCAACCTAGCGGGAATACTTACGCTAGGTCTATATTTAGTTCGACAAGTGGCACAGCTTCTCCTATCACCGCTCCATGCCAGCATACTCCACCTGCGGGAGTTTTAATGCAGCCCTCTGAAGATGAATGTAACCCTATCGATATTATGAATTCCATCAGGGAAAATTCCATAAAAGCTCTTCAAGGGAACAGTGATCTAAGTCAAAAAATAAACTCTGCTGAAGGTGCTGCATGGGGAGCTCTTAAAGCGTTTTTTATAAGAACTCTCCCTGAACATCTAGACAATAAAAATGACTTTGCCTATGAGCTTGTAGCCGTAGCAATGAACTCTATTTATGGCCAACAAGGTACTGCATGGGAGTCGTATCGCAATCCTGAACGCGATATGACATCCTATGTCCGGCTAAAGAGATAGTGTATGCAAAAAATTGCAGGGAACCAGCTTAATGGGCTGTGTCCATATTTCACCATGTTTCCTCTTGAGTTTCCACTAAGGATACTCAAAGGTAGAGCCCGTAAAGAAGATCTTGTATTAGATCCCTTTTGCGGCCGTGGAACAACTAACTTTGCGGCCCGGCTACTAGGCCTGAATTCTCTTGCAGTAGATTCTAGTCCTGTAGCTGTCGCAATTACTGCTGCCAAATTGGTAACAGTCACCACAGATGAAGTCATAAATGAGGCACGGGCAATTCTTGCTACTAGAAGAAGAGTGCAAACCCCACAAGGGGTATTTTGGGACTGGGCTTTTAATAGGGATGTACTTCGAACGGTATGTAAATTTAGACAGGCATTCCTATATGACTGTTCAACTCCAGCCCGTAAAGCGCTCAGGGGTATACTGCTAGGCGCGTTGCATGGCCCTAAGCAAAAAACATTTCCTAGTTATTTATCTAATCAATGTCCCCGTACCTATGCCCCCAAGCCGGGATACGCTACACGCTTCTGGCAAGAACGGAATCTACAGCCAGAACTTGTAGATGTCCTTGCAGTTATTATGCGAAGAGCAAAGCGGTATTATTCTTACCAACCGCCATCGATTCTTTCGGAAGTTCGCCAAGCTGACAGTCGAGAGAGCACATCATTTTCTCCAGATGAGTTGAGCAGAAAGTTTGATTGGGTGATTACTTCTCCTCCCTATTACGGGATGCGCACATACATTCCTGATCAGTGGCTCAGGCATTGGTTCCTAGGAGGCCCAGACACTGTTGACTACAGCAATGACAAGCAAATTATCCATTCGAGTCCAGAACTTTTCGAACGAAACCTGCAGTCTGTTTGGCAAAATGCCGCTTTAGTGTGTAACGATAATGCGCGCTTGGTTATTCGCTTTGGTGGAATCCCGGATAGACGCGCAAATCCATTAGAACTCATCAAAAATTCTCTAACTGACAGCGGTTGGAAAATATCAACGATACGCCAGGCAGGCACATCTCACGAGGGAAAACGGCAAGCAGACTCTTTTTTACGAAAAAAAACAACGCCCCTTAAAGAGTATGACATCTGGGCAAAGAAATACATCTAATTCCCTTTATATTTGCTGTGCTCATATACCATTATGTTGTGCAGGCGTTCTAATTCTTTTTGAGATAAATCTTTCAAAGAGCGTATGCTTTTTTTAAGGGGAATTCTCTCTTTTGCAAATGCATATACTTGCTCTTTGTTCATTCCAAGCTCTCCTGCCCTCGCATATATTGGCTTGTAGAAACTTTGTCGCCAAACTTCAGGATTTGAACGTCTAACCTTAGGACGTTGCATCGCTAATTGTGCATAGAGCCATGCTATTACATTTTCAGAGTCTTCAATCTTTATTTCTTTATAGCTAGTTACATTGAATTCATTTTTCAAGGTTTTCCAAATTTTTTGTGCAGCACGTTCGGCAGATTTTCCAGCAGCAGCATTAATATCAATATACTCTTTGACAAGTTCTTGTATTTTTCTTGCTGTCTCATTTGCTATATGTTTTCCACCAGGGTCTATGGAAATGGATGTCTTATTTATAACCTTCCGGTTTATATTAATATCACCACCAGCAACAATATTGCCGTTTCCATTAACATTTTGGACTTGGTGTTGTGCTGCAGGATGACCATTGCTCAAAGGAGTATTAAGCTCTTTAACCTTTGCGTACCAGTTGTCACGAATCTTTCGCAGCTCTGTTTCCGAAAACTTTCGCCCACGAGGATGAGCCGTATTGTAGTGCCCAACTACTGCGTGGCAGTCAAAGCATAAGGGAATACAGTTTTCAAAGGTATCTTCACCGCCTTTGCTCTTTTGTTTAATGTGGTGCAGTTCAATATTTACACCGCAAAATTTTTGACAAAGACAACAACACCTTTGGCATGCAATCAAAGCTTCATCTGCAATAGTATCGTGAAACCCCACTGTATTGTCTCCTTTTTTATCTCAAAAGCAGCCTCATCAGAAAATGGGAAACAGCAAGCCACCCAAATGAAAACAAAGTCTGCCGCAGCATTAGAGTATGACTTTCATATTGCAAAAATTTAACTTCTAACGATACCTAATTTTTGCCTTCTTTCCTTTTTGCCCAAACAAAATCTGTCCATCTTGTTCTTTATTGCAAAACTCAAAAAGATAGCCTTTTAACGCATGTGCTGTTTTTAATGCTTTTTTGTCTTGAGGAACATGCCCAGCTAAAGAGAATGGCATAATCACTACACATTTTGCCATTGCACGAGACACCGCAACGTTGGTACGTTCTAGCTGCATCAAAAATGCTTCTTCTCCAGCAATGACATCGCCATCTCCCACTCCATAGGTAACTAATATTGTATGGCGTTCGCCACCCTGAAATTTTTCGACAGTGTCAACGGCGTTGTCGATTAATTCTGGAGGATTTGAAGGGAAGATCCTTTTGAGCTCACGCACAACCAATGCTCTCTGCGCTCTATGCGGTGTTACAATGCCAATGCATTTTTCCCAGAACTCCTTTGGAGTCGGGGGATGATGTGCACCGCCTCCACGTCCATCGATTTCACCACTGACGGAATTCCGTAAGCACCATACCAACCCCGCCACAATTTTAGCTTCTGATCGACTACTTTGAGAAGATAGATCATCGTCATGTAATAGCGTAACAACCTTACGAGATGGTTCTAGAATTTCTTTCCAAAGAGTGGAGGTAGGTAGTCCCTGTGGTAGTGAAGAAATAGCAGTATCTAATGGGGCAATAAGGTGCAAAGAAATATGAGGAAAAACAGACGCCAGACTGCTTCTATAGCCTATAGAGCGCGCATATGCGACGATATCTTCATTTGAACGATAATTCTCTTCTAATGCGCAAGAGACTATTTGAAACCGTTCAATTAGATAGCGCTGTATGCTGCCAACAAGATACTCGGCCCCTACGGGAGGCTCTAAAGCCATGATTGGCGGCATTTGTAGGTGGTCTCCAGCAATAACGAGCCTCCCTTGCTCTCGCAAGGTTGCAAGTGGTGATATCGCTGTAGTGACTTGAACTTGAGAGCTTTCATCAATAATAATGGTGTCAAAAACTTGCCCCACACAATTGTTGGTCAGTCTTTCAGCAAATTTCCAAGCTTGCATTGAGGCGGTGGCGACGATTGTTATTTTGTTGCGATCACTCAAGCTCGCATAGCACTCGTCCGCTAGTTGTTCTCTATCCCTGAGGTTAAATGAAGCAAGTCTACCCTTTGTGTAGGGGTGAGAAAAGTTTTTCGGTCTTTGTGATGAAGAATAGGCTATAAAAATATCAGCTAGGCATGACGCATCATTGGCTATTGCGATTATAATACGCTCTATCAGCTCTTCAACAGCCTTATAGGTTGGACCGGCAATCAATATATTTGTACCTAAGCGGTCACCACTTAGAGCACGGGTCAAGCTGTGGACCAGAGCGGCAAGGGTTTTGGTTTTTCCAGTCCCTGGCGGCCCCCAAATAATGGTCATTTGTTGTTCAATTGCATTCTTAACTGCTACTTTCTGGCTAGCATTAAGATTGTGCGTTTGCTCCGCACTGTCGGCAATAGTGGCAGCTGTTATCTGTGGCACAATGCTATTCGAGCAAAGTGCTGTGGCATTCCATAAGACACTGGCAATGGGTGTTGTTGGATCTGTTCCTCTCCTTTGCGGGGGTGCTGCTGCCATCGCTCTGGCCGCATTCAAATCGGGAGTTGCGATGGGGGGAGTTCCAACAGAAGATAAAATATTAGAACATATATCATGCCACTTGAACGTGCTAATTCCTTTAGTGATAAAGACATCATTCAGCAAATCTATTTGCGAATTTGAGACTAGGTAGGGAAACCAAGTTTGTTCTCTCCAATGGAACAACCTCACACGCGCCTTTCGATTCAATAAATCTAGGCTGTTTATTTCAGCGGAAATAGTACTCCACAAAGGTCTTGTTAGCAGTTCAGAATCGTCAGTGTAGGCGGGAGCCATAGGCTTTAAAATATCTTGTGCGCGGTTAAAAGGTAACCCCGGCAAAGCATCCTTACCGAGGGTTAAAAAACTATCACCTTCTTCAAATTTAGCCTCTGTCGAGCCTGGCAGGATGTCAAACTCATATAGATCCTGTAGTATACGTCGCCCATTGGTTAACCTCATAGCTTCGTAGTTTGCTTCGAGAGTTTCTGCATCTTGAGCCAGGAGTAGGCGTGAAGACAAGTCGCGTGTTGCAAACTGTAGTTGCTCCCACCAAATCCAGAGTTTGCTATCGAATGCGACGCCTCTGGCTCCTTGCGGTATACTGGTAAGCAGGCGGGCAGCCCTAGATTTAAGGTGTCCCCTGAAATCGGCGCGTAAACGATTAGTAATGCTATTTAAGGCTCTGCATTGTTTTTCAAGAGCATTAGAGTATTCGGAAATTACAGTATTACGTGGCAAGGAAACTGTCCCCCGCGTAATTGTGCTTACATTGCTCCATATCTCATATATTCTTTCTCTAGGAATACCGTTAGTTAAAAATTCCCTATAATATGCATCAGTCATTCTTACAGGCCCAGATCCAGAGTAGTATACTTCTACAGTATCAAAGAGCGTGATCACATGCGGCGTAGGGGCAAAAACAACATTCCTCACTATTTCATCTATAAACACAACGCAGGGGCTAATTGCGCCATCTGGCCGCTCTATCAATTCTTCTGCCGGAAACAACCATGCGAGAGAACGCGTCTTTCTATCTTGTAGCATAAGCACTTTTGGAAGATGTCGCCCTATCGCAGCACATAATTCTTCAAACTGCCTCTTTTCCCAGAAGGTAATTTGAGCAGTGATACCATTCGTTGCTCTAACAAATTGTTCAGCGGATAGAATCATATCAGAAAGAGTGGTTAATAGACCTTGTAATGCTACCCACTCTTCATCCAAATTCTTTTGGTCAACAACAAAAGTACGGACAGGAAAATTTTTCGGCTGCTGTCCTAGCGTATATGTCGTCGCTTGCCCAACGATGGAGAGTCCTGTTAGCATGCCTGAGCTTGCATCAAAGTTGACGATAATGCTTGCATAAAAATTAGGAGCAGGAGCTAAACTAGCCAGCATTGCAGCTTGATCCACCGTAACAGTCGAAGTCAAAAGAGAGTTTGCACGTTGTGGCAGTCTATTCTTTTCTCTTTTGAGATGTGTATGCTCTTGAAATGCTGGTGCATTTGGAGCCGAGGATGCTACTTTCGTTACACAATCTATCGAATGGACTTCGAGTGTTTTTCTCGCACCTCGAGTCATGCCAGCTAGTTGGCATAAATGCCCAGACTGTCTTGCCGATGTAAAACAATAGTGACCTGGATTATTTTGAATTTTAGCTTTTTCATTAGTATTAGCCCATTTTTCATGGCCTAACCAATCACATGCGCTACATCTTTGATCAACATGCCATTCAAGATTTTGCCAACCGTTTGGACTTTGGTCTCCAATGGCAATAACTCGTGGAATATCTTCTCTAAAAAAATTCAGTACAGTCGGAAGATAAAAGCGCAAATTTGCATTTTCGCTATCTTCTATTAGTGCCCTAACTACATCTTCAGAAGAATAATTGCTACCTGATGCTGCAAGCTTATCAAGTTTAGATTGATCAAGCTTCAACCTTGTCCAAAGATAGCAATCAGCAGCGACATAATATCGATTATCTAGGTTATTTTCTTTAAGCCAATTTGCCAGAAAAAGAGCGTATAATGAAATTTCAGAACAGTAGCTAGGATTCGCTTCGCTAGTATGCTTTATATCAAAAATACTTAACGCCAAGCGTGAGTCACTCGAATTAATCGCTTTTCTTTCTCCGTCTGCCAGCACTTCATATTCATCTACGATTGGGTGACGGACAAGAACTAAGTCCGGGATAAGTCCAGATAAATCAGGGATTGTTGCTGCTTGTGTTGCATTTAATCCAATCTGCCCAAAAGTACTTTTTTGAAAAGGCTTAGGATCAAATTTACCTTGAAAAATAATTGATGGCACAGTTTGTACTCGATTGAGAAGTTGCCCCAAATCTTCTTGAGCGGGCTTGGTTTTTGCTTTGCTATCAGGCTTCCATATCGCCGCAGGACCAAATAAAGAAATCAACAAGGTATTGCGATCATCCTCGAAGTCGCGCCCTGCGGTTTGGAGCACTCCGATCCCAGGTCGTGCCTGAAGAGCTACTGGTAGTCCATGTTTTTCAAGTTCTTTATCTTCATGAAGCGACAAGTATAGTTCCCGATCACATTTTGTCCGAAGATACATGGACAAAACGCTTTTTCTTATTCTTTTTATAGTAGCCATTCACCCGAGTCCTTTTGAATATAATTCAGACGAATACTTAAAAAGAATAATCTAAAGCCATAACATTGTCTATTTTGGCAGTAGCGTAGCTGTAGTAAGTATTTATTTAACCGCTGTCATGAAAACATAATAAAGTTAGGCTAGTTATACGAAGAAGTCTAACCAGCCTAACTTTATTATCCAGATGGGAAAAAGTGGGTTTTCTTTAAAATATTCTATAGTTATTCTTTTTTATCACCTAGCCGCTCCACCAACGCCGCAATATCCTCCGCCTTCCAGGCGGTTGTACGTGGCCCGAGCTTGACGGGTTTGGGGAAGCGGCCTGTTTTGCAGCCTTCCCACTAGGCACTTTTGCTGATGGGGACAAGTTGTAAGATTTGAGGGAGACGGAGAAATCCGACGGTCGGGACTATGGTCATGGTAGTCATAGTTACACCTCCTGAATGGTCTTTGACTATTGCTGGAAGCGTATCACGACTTTTTTAGCGGACTGCATTGGCCTCAAAAAAGTATTGTTTAAACAGGTACTGCATTGCACAGAGTTGTACTCTGTGGACAAAAAAAGTGTTGACAGGGTTGTAAAACCCTTTTTTGCATTCAGGCTTGCATCGTGCTCTGCCGTAAAAATATTACCTGGAAATCATAAAAAACGTTCGAGCACTTCTTGGATATCCTCTTGACCAGTATAGCCAGGTATACAGCCGATAGCGCCAATACCATTGCCAAAATGTTCTGTTTTTCCTGGGTAGATAATTCCGGCAAAAGACACCGGCCTTTCAATTTCTTCGTGGCGTATTGCATCACGATATGTGTGCATTTTGTCAATATCCTCTCGAAGTGGGCGACTATCGTTCATGGTTCCCTTTTCTTCAGATATCAATTTATACTTGGGGTCAAACAATAAAAGTTGCGGGGGAGCCTCGACTTCTTCGCATACAATGCAGATATCTGGTCTCTTTTGGTACGAAAGACTATAAAATCCCTTTGTGGAGGACCGGCCGAAGCTTTGCTCCGGATATAGGCTTATCCGGCTACCTGTTGTGGGATGGCGTAAAATCAAAGCCGCCCTTCCTTGGGGAAATACGCTGAAAACAAGCCCAGACATATCTCGCCGTAGAAGGCGCTGTGATTCAACAACAAAACCGCGTTGTTCCCCAACAGACAGCATTGCCTGAAGGACCTGTAAAGTCCCCCAATATTGATACAATGTAGGCAATTCTTCCAGGGGATGATCCATAGAGGGGTGGTCTAGCTGGACAGATATGATGCGCAAAAGCTCAAGCAGGGTTTCTAGTACAGCTCTATATACCGGAATTTTTAATTGAAGCATGCTGACGTGGCTTGGGGGTTCTTTAAGTGCCGTGACATGATCTAAAAAATTTGCGTTACGTCGTGCGTTGGCCAGCTTTAAAGACATCGCTGAGATTTCTTCCTGCCACTCTGGTTTGCCTGCTCGTTGAAGACGGTGTAGTCGTTTTTTTACAAGATCATGCAGGAACCGCACAATGCGATTTTCGTATGTATCCACAGTGGAGTTTACTCGCCTATCCGGCAAGGTCATGGGGAGTCCATTTTCCAGGTTGCCAGCCCGGTTCAGAGCTTGAACGAGACCTCCAACGTATGGGCGGCGGGCGGCGAATGCTTTTACCCATGGTTGCTCATCTCTTAGCCAGCGTTGTGGCTTTTGAGCTAACGCCGCAAGCAAAGCAAGCAACCCAACTTTTCCTCCAGCGGTTCCATAGATTGCTCTTCGAAGGAGAAGAAGCTCCCGTTCTCGCAATGATTCATGCCAAGGCTCAACCTGGACACCAACCAAGCCACCTAGTTTTTGCAGGGAAAAAACGATGCCATAGGGCAAGTTAAATTGAATATCATCAAGCAACTGGTGAAAAGAATCTTTCGTGAGTTTGAGGGGGCGGACCTCAAAAATAACGTGATGGATGCTTTTTTGTTTGCGGCGTAGTTCAAGACGATACTTGCCCAAGCCGCACCGGGGTAAGTCCACAAAAATCCCCATACTTCCATGCTTACGGGTTTGACTTAATTCCAGATTGACCCCTTGCAAATATAGCTCATACTTATCCCATTCATCCAATCCGGTAATTTCCAAGATGCACGGGGTCCACTCCAATGGCTGCTCAAGAGGGCTTCCATCTCGAGCAAAGAGCTTAAACCCACAAATGGGGTTATTGGAAGAAAGAGGTAAATCCATGTTCATGGTAGCACGTCCGCATATAGGTAACCTTGTCCAGCACCAGATCCAGCTCGTTTTGGCGGGAAATATCTTCAAGCGTTGCAAAGACGGCATATAGGCGCGAATCATTACCTTTGATACGCGGCAACACTTTTTGCACAACCATTTCATCCAGGGCTTTCGTCCAAGGGATGCCGATCTTCTCTGCGGACGCTATGTAGTCAACAAAATCGTCTAACACCCGGTATGCAAAAGGGGCAACATGGTGGACTGCATTCCAAATAGACATCAGCACATCCGCAAATGGTTTTTCTGCAATATACGCGGCTAGCTGTTCAGATTCCAAGGGCAGTTCAATGAGTTGTGCGCGGTCAAAAACCTTATCCGCAAAGCTGTGTGTGGTCTCATCCACATTGACTGTCCCAATAAATCGTAAATTCTGCGGAAGAAACAGTGTTGTTTCTGGCCCGAGTTCAAGTTGCGGTATTGCGCCTCGCTGGCCGAGCTCCATTGCTGACAAGAAACGGGCAAAGTAATGCTCAACGCGGGCCAAATTCATTTCATCAAGAATAAGATGGTACGGCTGTGCGGCTACGCCAGCTTCATCTGCAGCTTCCTGCGCGTTACACGCTTTTTGAAGAAAAGTGGTGAATCCTGTCGGGCAAAAGGTGTTGGATAGAGGATTGTGATATCCCAAAAGGTCTTCATTACTTGTCCAGTTGGGCGCGACCTGAGCAATATGATATTGTGAATTGGTCGCTTGAGCGTATAGTTCTGCAAGCCAAGTTTTCCCGGTACCGCTTACACCGGCCAAGATAACAAACTTTCTGGTCTTCAAAGATAGATGGTAGCGTCGCAACGTGCGGTCGTGCAGCACCATACCTGAATTTTTGATGAAACTTTCTATATCTCGTAAATCAGGCTCTTCGTAAGGAACGAGAGGAATAGACTCAACTGTCTCAAGGACATTTTGGTCGGCGCTATGTTTATATTCCGCTTGCTGCAAAACAGTTTCTTTCTGCAATGACTTTTGAGCGCCAACCCAAAAAAACGATTGAATATCAATAAAGTCTCGAGGGCTCCATTCGGCAAGGGCATCATTAACAGCCTGCGACATTTTCATTATCTGAATGTATTCACGGCCCAAAGTACTCTTGTGGGCTGTGTAGTCAGCGCAAATGTTTGTTCCCAGCAACTGTACGCTTGCACGTTCAAACACTTGTGTCCTGACAAAAATATACTTGCCGGGAAATGCAAAAGCCAAAATAAAGCTTGTTAAAGGGCGTAAGATACCTGGCCACGAGCGTTTTCCCTTAGGCGTTGGACCTTGCTTATCAACAACGCGCACGTATTCTTCTTCGAATTTATCGAGACGCTCTTGTAGCGGGACTGTCTCATCCAGCAAATTGCGATACAGCGTCCCTATAGCCTTCGAACTTTCTTCGTCTAGTTTTCGTAGGTGATCCCAAGTTAGCCAGTGGATTATATTTTGATTTGTACCTGTTGTTTTAAGTCGTGCCCGCAATAGCTTATCGATAGCGATGGGAATTAAAGGTGCACTTGATTCCTCCGGGCTTTTGAGCAACGGAAGCAATTCTTTATCGAACAGCTCTTTAAGTTCATCTTTGTACTGCCTTTCATCAGCAAGGTACTTTTTGCAAGATGAAAACGCTGTAAATCCAGTGAATATTTTTAAAAAGCTATTTTTCATGGCATCTAGCTTAGAAAAGTCTAGGGGCAAGGCATCATGGTCTTTGGTAGGAAGTAAAACAAATTCTTTTGGAAAGTCATCTTCAATCGTTAAATTTTTTAATGTTTCCGTATAATCGCCAAGTACTTCAAATAGATTTGAATATATTTTGTTGAATAATACATCGTTTATTCCGGAAATTTTCGATGCATTATCAAAGCAAGCCTTAATAAAAGAATCACCATACATAACACCAGTAGAATTCAGTGATTGTTTATACTCAGCGGAAATCCCGCGACGTTGTAGTTCTTCATGTATTTTTGTTTTACTTGTTACTTTTTCTCCCCACTGGATGCTTGCCTTATTTCTTTCGCTCACACCATATGTAACAATTAGGAGATCATGCTTTCGATAATATAGACAGACGGGGTATATGCCGCGATGGGCAGTTTGCCCTTTAGCAAAAAAAACAACCCATGGAATTCGTGCACGCCTCCCCATACCAAACCCAGCACCAACCTCAAAACCGGCAATTTTTCGCTGAGTAAACTTTTTCGTCCCCAAACTACCTGATTGTACATGTGAGAAAAACTCTTCTAGTAGTGGGTAGAGTTCCTCCGGTGTTAGTGCATTGTTTGGCATACTGCCTCCATAACAATTACTTCTTTGTTCAATAGGAATAAATTTATATATGGTTGTAGTTTAGCTTTCTAGCGTGGAAATCACAAGGTATCGCCTGCTTATTCCATTGCTTTTAGAGCCTTCGCCCTCAGTTCATCCAGATAATCCGCATACTGCTGGAGCAGAGCACGGCGTTCTGCCAGGGCGGTGCGCAGGCTTGTTTTATGGTAGGCGGCTTTGACTTTGTTCTGCTCAACATGGGCGAGTTGCAGTTCTACAGCCAGGGATGACGCACCAAGAATGTTGTAAGCCGTGGTGGAGAACAAGCCACGAAACGCGTGCGTCACAAATCTGTTCCCGTTTTCCGCAGTGTAACCCATTTTTCGAAAAGCCTGAATCAGGGCCATGGAGCTGACAGGTTTTCCCGCTCCGATGGAAGAAGTAGATGGAAACACCCATTCCTTTGTGCGGGAGAAGGCGTACATTTTTTTGAAGAGTTCAACAGCTTGGCGCGGTAGCGGCACAAGATGTGGTCGGCCCACCTTCATGCGTTCTGACGGAATTATCCATTCCGCCGCATCAAGGTTAAATTCGGTCCATTTTGCTTCCAGAAGTTCGGAGGGACGCACTGCGCAGTATGGAGCAAGCTGCAAGGCCATTGAGACGGGAACCGTCCAGCGGTTTTTGTGCTCATCTATGCTTCGCAGCAATTTGCCAACATCCTCAGGGCCGAGTTCTTCGGAGTACAGGCTCTGCCTCCGGCGCTTGGGCATCTGGTCCTTGTACCAGCTCAGTCTGACAACGATGTCCGGCTGTTGGATCAAGTCTTTTGCCAGAGCATATTTGAAGATGCTGACAATCAAGGTATGCACGCGCCGGGCAACCTCCAGCGAGCCACGCGCGATAATATGCTTCAGTGCCCGCTCGATATCATTGACCGTAAGCTCATCAATGGGAACGTCTCCTATGACAGGATAGACGTTAGCGACGAGTCGCCCCCGGTTTTGCTTGCCGGAGCGTTCTTCCCATTCCATCATTTTTAAATCGAGCCAAGCATCGGCCACGCTTTGGAATGTGTGGACGACCTTGGGCTGTGCCAAGCGGATGCGCTCCTGCTTGCGCAACTGCGTCAAATTGACGTTTTCCTGTTTGGCTTGAGCCTTTCTGGCATCAGCCTCGGCTCTGGCCTCTTTCAAGCCCAGGGCGGGGAATTCTCCCAGAGTGATAAGGTTCTGTTTTCTTGTCCCCTCGGGCGAGAGAGTGTCATATCTGAGGTACCAAGTTTTTTTGCCTTTGGGGGAAACTCGGAGGAAAAGCGAATCCCCAACCGGGATTCGTTGCACTTCGCCTATACCTTAAATTCAAGAGAAAAGTGTGGGAAATTTTTTGCATCCTTCGAACCCCCGTACATTTAACAAGTTTGTGTATCACGAATTTGTAAGAATCGGATTCTTACCCATTTTAATACACAGATGTGTAGGTTTTTGCAAGTTGGAGGTGGACGTCGCTGGAAAGAGAAAGTCCGGAAAGCCGCTTTATTGCTTGCTTTCCGGACTTTATTGGACTGTAAAAAACATAAAAATGGCGGAGAGGGTGGGGTTCAGGTTTAACCACCCTAACTCATTAAACTTTATACCTGCATGGCTGTGTTCGTTGCACAGACCGTATCCATAAAACGGAGCCTTGGCAAGCCTTCCCAACAGCACTGCGAGCTCAAAAAAACTTCTGAGTAACATGAAGAGGAACACCCGAATACATCGGGTGCTCCTCGTTTTTCGTTTAATCCGATTCCTCACGGATGACTTCGAGTACGGCAATGGCAACAGCGATCCATGCAGACCAGTTCATATGTTCCTCCTTTTCTATCTGGTTATGAAACGAGACAAACGGCAGTGGCGGGCAGTTCCGCAGTCCCATTCGACGTGTTTTCCAAGACACAGCGGCATCCTCGACAAAAGCCCAAGGCGGCACAGTCGGCAGGTATCCGTCATGCGTTCCTCCTCAAGGCCCCTTCGAGCAGTTTGAACAGTGCGGGGGCAAGCTGTGGAAGCGTCTCAATGACGCGGCTGGTATGGGGCAACAAGGTTGCAATGCTCGAACACATGATGCCGAGGCCGTAGCATTCAAAGCCCTTTTTCTGAGCCTGCTTGAACGCCTCCTGTGCGGCGGGGATGGAATCGGGTTCACCGTCCGTGATGATCAGGATGATTTTCCTGTTTTCACGGAGACAGCACATCTGCTGCATGACCCACCAGAGGGATTCCGCCATCGGAGTCATTCCATAGGCGATTTCGGGAAATCTGGTGGTGAGCTTTTCACCGTGCCGAAGGACAGGCACGACCGTTGCCCCGCGTTTCGCCGCATTTACGCCGGGAAACGCCGTAATGCCCAGATTGACGCCGGGGATACCCTGAAGGGCCTTTCCCACGGCATAACAGACGGCATTCGCCAGCATAATGCCGGAATCATTCATGGAACCGCTGCTGTCCAAGAGAATGTGAACCGCCGTATCCGGTGATTCTTTGAAACCGTTCTTCACGAAGACTCTGGGATTCCCGACCGCCAGCCTGTGGCACAACGAGGAGGAAAACCGTCCTCGTACTCCCGGCATGACGGGCAGCCATTTTTGTGCCTGCATAAGTCCCTGAAGCCTGAAACCGAGTCCGGCAGTCTGACGCTCGATCCGGCTGCGTTGTTCGGGAGGAAGCTCCGCAAGTCGTTTCTTTCCCATGACGGCTACCCTCAGTTGTTTCTGCCTGTCTCTGGGGCTATTCAACTCGATCCGTTCCGCCAAAGATTCACCGACTCCTTTGGGTAGCTCATCAGAAGAGGAAGCGTTCAGCATACTCGTCAAAGCATCCAGGGAAACCTTGGCGGTATCCAGAGTATCTTTTCTCCTTTGTTGGGCATCTGCTCGTTCGGAATACCATTGCAGGATAGCCTGCTCCAGTTCCAGCGCATACCGGATGCATTCTTCGGTACCCTTGCAGGAATCTTTCACCCTATCGAGAATCCCGTCCAACGCCTTTCGGAGTCCCGGATAATGGCGTTCCATCGTCTTCGCCACGGATTCCCTGCGGGGGATAATCGTGTCCACAGACCACGAACGCACCGTCAGCAAGATGGTGTTCAAAATGGAAAAGGCCGGGTTCGTATCCCCGGCCTTTTGTGTTCCAAAGAGTTTTTGAATCAGATACCTGAAGTTTTCCCGGCATCCGGGATAGCGTGCCGAAAGGCGTTCTTCAACACGCCAATCCTCAAGGATGTTGAACAGATTATGCTGAAAAGGCGTTACATTCGCCTTTCTTAAAATCTCAAAGTCCGTTTCCCGGATATGGGCAGATTCGTGATCACAATATCCTTTTATCATCGTTATCAATGCAGGTTCAGAATCCAAGGGAAGCGCGGGCAGATGAATCGTTTTGCCGTCCGTATAGGCTTCACTTCCGCCGATTTCCACCGTTACGCCGTACTGGTTGCCCAAAACGCTCGCCAGCAGCGGCAAGCAATCCATGATATCCTTTTGTTTCAGCATGATGCTACCACAATCCTACGTTGGGGAGATTGGCATGGCTCACGGGAAGCACTTCCGGCAATTCTGGTGCGGGGATAGCCTGCATGACCGGAGCCGTTACCGCATCAAGTACGCTGGCGGGTCCATAGCCTTCGATAAGGCGTTCGGCATGGGCAATGAGCGCATCGGGATCACGAAGCAGGCACACCAGTCCCTGCAACATGACCAAATCCGCACCGGTGATGTTGCCCTTCTTGGGAATCCGATTGAAGGCCATCTGGATGATGTCCACCACGGGACTCACGTGGGGATTGATGAACGTCAGGCCGGACAGTTTCTGCTGGAGCGTCCGCAGGGGGGATAACGCCTTGTGGGTTACTTCCGTTTTGCCCGCGTAGACGCGATTCCATGTCTCGTCCGCGGAACGGGCAATCTCTCCAAAGAGCGTTTTGGCGAGATTCTCCACTTCCTCATTAAGGCCGGACTCGGCAACGGCTTCCGGCACGGCATGATCCATAAGCGGCGCAACCCGATACAACTGCCAAGAAAAGCCCATGCGGGAACGGACATACTCGGAACCCACCGTGGATTCCCTGATGATGCTGGCCCACTTCGTGTGTTTGTTGATCCAGTTTTCAATGGACTGGTCGTAATCGGCAAGGAAGGCTTCCTTTTCCTTCAGGAACTCATCCCGGATGCCTATGAGTTCCCTGATGATGTCGCCCGCCTTATCTTCCGGGATGGCCCAACCGGACATGAACCGGATGCCGTGACGATCCAGATAATTGAGGGCACGGGCCTTCAGTGTGGCGAAAATCTTGAGGCTATTGGGATCAGCGATACGCTTGGACCCCAGAGAGGCCAAATCTTCAGGAGGAAGTTCCGCGCCGCCGAAGTCTTCCAGCACCATCTTCTTGCGGGCCGACCAGAGATTGACGTTGAGATTCAGGGCAAGAAGGTTGTCGAGAACCTTGATGTCGGAAAGAATGGGGGTATCCATGATAACTCCTTCAGTTGGTTAAAGGTGTTAGAAATTTAATGTGGTAGCCTTCAGCGAGTTTTTGGAGGGAGCGTTCCAGGAGTTCCCGGACAGGGTTTCCATCCACGCAGTCATTCGCAGGAATGGTCAGGCTTCGGCCTCTCCTTCCAGAACGTCCGTAGAGAAACTCCAGCGCATGAGAAAAGGCTTCCCCACGCCAGAAGCGTGAAGAAGCCTCATTTTTCAGAATAATCTTCGGAAGTTGAGGAAGCGTGTCGAGATAGCCGGGATCGGCTTCCATATGCCCGAGAATTGAGGCCAGCCATTGCTCCAGTGTGGTTGCCGGAGCCGTTTTCACTCCCCCAGATGGCAGTCCATCGGGAACATCCGCTGGAGGAGTTCATGCAGCATGGCACGGGTGGGCCGGGACGCCCGAAAGCCCAAGGCCCTATCCAGCGCGTAGGACAACGGCTGGATGCCCTGATGCGCCAACGGCTGAAAGCGCAGGGTCAAATCAGCCCAGCGGAGTAAGGTTCTCGTGGAGAGCGTCACCTCAATGGTATCCGTGTAGGCATCGGATGCACCTATGAATTGCTTCCTGATTTCATTGGCGAAATCCACCATTTTGACGGCGATATGTTCAGGCAGGACCGGATGGAGCTTCACCAGCAAATCCTTTTCCACCACGGCATCCGGGTAATTGACCTCGCACAACATGAAACGATCAAGCCACGCGAGATTCATTCTGCCTGTTCCCTGATAGAGCCCCGTATCGTCTCCGCCTCCGTTGGTATTGCCCGTGCAGGCGATGCGGAACATTTCATGCGGATGAATGACTTCCCCACCGTTTTCCGGCAGGCACAACGGCGCACCTTCCAGAACACCGTTGAGACCCACAGCAACCTCTGGTGAGAACAAATCCACTTCATTTATCAAGAAAAGACCTCCATAACGCATAGCCAAAGACAACGGGCCATATTCATACCGCATGGTTCCGTTATGCAGGGAAATGTGACCGCACAAGTCCGCAAACTCCAGACGCGCATGTCCCGTCACCTCAAGCACCGGATAGTTCAAGCGTGCGGCAAGCTGCTTGATAAGACTCGTCTTTCCCGAACCCGTAGGGCCATAGAGGTAAAGCGGATCAAGTTTGTTCATGAACCAGACGGCGGCATCTCGTGCCTATTCATGAAAGCTGTAATGTGGGTCAATGGCGGGGGTATACAGGCAAGGATTTTGGAATCCCCATATGGTATTGCCAGTCGGCACACCGCTGAAAACAAGCCCGGCATCCATTTCGACGGGCGTGAGGGCTTCCAGTTCCTGAATGGTCTGTGATTCCATGACAATGCTCCTTTCAAAAGGTTTAAAAACAGAAAATCCCGGCCTTTCCGAAGAGAAGCCGGGATGTTTCCATGATTCATGCTGTGTGCTGTTTTTCTTAACAAGTCCAAGGATTAATGATGGGAACTCCCATTGGTTCAAAATCCTTACAATTTCTGGTTACAACAGACATTTTGTGGGTAAGCGCAGTTGCAGCAATAAGCGCATCTCGATCTGAACGAGGATCAGGGACATGCAATTCCGCGCAACGCATGGCAATATCCATGTCCACGTTCAATATTCTTCCAGAGAAGGCGGGAATAACCTTTTTTATAAACCATTCCTGCAAAATATTGCCTTGAGTCAAATCCCTGCGCTGTACGGAGAGAATACCCATTCGGATTTCCAAAACGGAAATAACGGACAGATACATGCACTGAGGTTCTCTATTTCTGGCCCACTCGACGACACGCGGTTCAGCCCTGTGAGCCTTTCTTAATTCAGAAATAACGTTGGTATCAACAAGATACATCATGATAAATCCACATTCGCAAATAAGGTCTTCTGTAAGGGGGTCGGCTCAAAATCAATCTCCGCACTCTCTGGGCATCCTAACATGTCCGCCATATTGCGGTGCGTTGCTGTGATTTTTTGATATTCTTCTATAGTAAGGAGCACATGGGCCAAACGTCCCCTGTCTGTAATAAACACAGGGCCTTGCATAGCCAGACGTTTGGCTTTTCCGGCATCCTGATTGAACTCTCGGCTCGACATGGTGGTCATGGGACATCTCCTTTTGTAGAAACATATCTACATGCTGTTCGAGTTGTCAATCCCTTTTTACAACACCTCACAAGGATAGGGCATAGAGTCTCTCAAAGGGGTCCCCCTGCTTCTCGCATCGAGCTAAAAGCGTCCGGGCATCCTGTTCCCCAAGCAGCGTTTCGAGTTCCTCATTCAGCCGTTTTCGATCCAGCGTTACCCTCCCGTTTTACGGTGGCTGGCGAAGGACCGCCGCCAGCCACCGTCTAGGCACACGCCCCGGAAGCCCTGCCGGGCCAAGGCATCGACGCGATCCGGCAGATCGGCATCGTAAGGGTTGAGCCCGGCAAAAGGAATAAAAGTCTGTGGATAGGCGCGGGCCAGCTCAAGGATGTCCTCATTGTCGACCTCGCCGTATTCGTCGGCCTTGCGACCCATGACGACGGCGCGACTGATGCCGCTTTCCTCCATGAACAGCCTGATGGAATGTTTCTGTGCGGAAACAACGGGTTCCTTGTCGATGTCAGACCAAGCGGATCGGTCTGTTCGGGCTACTTTTCGTACAGAATGCCGCGCATGAAACTCTTATAGGGCGGGCGAACGCGGAAATCGATGAACATGGGTTCCTCCTCTTGTAAAAAAATCCTGATGTACGTGCGGGATTCTGTGCATTTTGGACTGTCTGGATAGACTTAAACCGCACAGAATCCTACACGCAGGATAAAAAGGAGCCCTCCAGATTGAGAAGGACTCCTTTTCTTTGCGAGGATTATTTATTATCGTACGGCATGATAGTTTTATTGTTTTGCCTTATTATATATATTAACTCATGTTTGCTATTGATATTCATACGCTTAAGTATATTCCTAATATGTGTCTCTAACGTAAGAGGCGATATGGATAGTATATCACATATAATATCTTCAGATATCTTTTGGGAAAGTAGGATTGAGATGATAGACTGCTGATGAGTGAGGCCTTTAGACATAAAAAAATTAATCAATATATTATTTTTTTGTGATGTTTTTTCTATATACTGGATAGAACATCGTGCCTGGTAGAGCCAGAATGTACAGGCACCGCAGCTGGATAACAATACGATAAGCAAGAATATGAACAAAATATCCAATTCTTGGATACCATATACGCCGAAAAAGTGCAGTGAACAGACTTGGGATCCGGCCCAGAACGTGAGGTACATATATCCTAGGCAAGCATAAAGTTTTTTCTTTTTGTTTTTCTGGAGGCGCGTCGACATGGCCGATACGGCCACGAAAAGGTACACGGCGAGGAGGCCGAAACCGAGGCGTAGCCCAACGAGGGACAGGCCCGGAGACTCACTGTGCAGGATCGGCCAAGCGGCATACCCGCAAAGCAGGAACGGGACAACAAGCAGGAAGGCTTGGTAGATGTCCTTTTCCAACGGAAGCTTTAGGAAGACGATGGCAAGAAGCCCCCCTATGCCAAAGAGCAGCGTCAATATCAGGGGAGTGGGTTCGCCCATCGGGCGCAGGAATACCACGAGGTTGTAGAAAAATCCGGCGCTGAAGCTGATGCCGCAGGCTGCGCAGATCAAAAGGTTCAAGTTCCCCATGCGCTGATAGTAAAAAAAGGTTGGGAGATTGGATTTTTTCTTTTCTTCGGGGTTTTCTTCCGGCTGTTGGACATGCGGAAGCAAAAAGCGGCTCATGCTCAAGGAAATGACGCAAAGGGCCATCGCCGTCGCTGGATGGAAATGTATGAAGCTATTGATGCCGGTCGAAAAGACGAAACTTCCGCCAATGATGGAAATGATGCTGCGGTACGGTATCGCTACGAGGCTATGGAGCCAGGCGAGAAGCATCATGGCCGACCCCGCCCCCGAAACGACGAGGACAAGGACGCTGAGGGTGCTGTATTCCTTCTGGGGGAACAAGGGGAGCGAAAAGAGTAGTGAAAACATGCACAAAGTTGCGGTGGAAGCCAGCCAGTCGTGACCTGCCCGGTAGAAACAGGGGGGCACCCGGCACTCTAACAGAAAAAGAACCAAAAATGTAAGACTTACAAAGAAGAACAGATGGATTGAGTCGCCGAGTTCTCCGGGGAAAAATGATTGCTTGGCGTCGAGTGAGATATCCAAAATCTGCCAATGCCAGACGATGAAGAAGCCTATCCCGCACAATTCCCGCCAATACGCGAAGGGGCGAAACAGGAACATGAGCGGGCTATCCGCTTGTCGATGCTCTGCTGGGCTCTTTTTACACATAACGTTTATAGCTTTATAGATATTTTAATATGCTTAAATAACATAATTTTTTTGTATATACCTCTTTCCGGTATTCACTGGATGCGTACTGGAAACCGGGATTTTGCATCAAAAGCTGCCCTTAAAAGCGAATGTCTATTGATTTTTTAGCGCAGTTGTCTTTAAAAATACAAGTAGTGATGTTGTTTCTTTTTTCCCAATGTGGAAGGCCGGCCACGTTGAACACCTGTTGGGGAACGGGAACAGTGCGCTTCAAACATCATTTCAAACGAGGAGATAGTTATGAAAAAGATGTTTTGCCGTCAACTGCTTGCATGTTTTTGCCTTGTGGGGGTCGCTTTCACCTCTCCCGCCTTTGCCGCGTATGACGGGCCGAAATTCAGCTTCCGCGTTGCCCACACAACCCCTCCGGGCAACCATATCACCTTGGCCTTTGAAAAGTTCAAGGAACTTGTCGAAAAGAAAAGTGACGGCAGGATTTCCGTTCAGATTTTCCCCAACGCGATGTTGGGCAGCGACCGCGTTCTCATGGAAGGCGCCCAGAAAGGAAGCCTTGAGATGGCGGTGAGCTCCACCCCCAATATGGCTAACTTTTCGCCGTTGTATCAGATTTTTGACCTCCCGTATATCACGAGCCCTCAAAATCAGGAAAAGCTGTACGCGGCCATTGATTCGGGAGAACTCGGAAAATACCTTGTCAAGGTGGCGCATGATATCGCTCTCGAGCCTATCATGTACGCCGAGTACGGCTACCGGAATTTTGTAACGATCAAGAAGCCCATTTCGAGCGTCAAAGACCTCGCGGGGCTCAAGATACGTACTACGGATTCCCCCGTGGAAGTTGAAGTTGCGAAGGCCCTCGGCATGAACCCCACGCCTGTGGCATGGGGAGAAACCTATACCGCGCTTCAGCAGGGGACCGTTGACGGCGAAGGCAACACATTCCCTCATCTGTATGGCGCCAAGCACCACGAAGTGCTGAAGTATGCGATCACTTCCGTCCATAACTACGGGATGCAGGTCATGATGGCCAACAAGAAGTGGTGGGACAAGCTGGACCCGAAGGCTCAGGGGCTGATCAGGGAAGCCGCCGCTGAAGCGTTGACCTATCAGCGTACGAAGCTGTACCCGGAAAACGAGGCCAAGGCCCGTGAAGGCTTTATCAAGGCCGGCATCAAGATTGTCGATCTGACTCCGGACCAGATTGAGGAATTCCGTGTGGCTACCCGTCCCGTGTGGGACAAGTTCATGAATCAATTCCCGAAGGAACTCGTACAGATGGTTCTGGACACCCAGAAGTAGGCGTCCTTGGGATGCGGATCGGCATGATCCGCATCCCTTTTTATGCCTGACCAGCCAATGGAGTAGCCATGCAGAAGTTGAAGAAAATGGTCGCTTATGCCGATACGCATTTTGAGAAACCATTCCTTATTCTGGGTTTGGTGGCGATGATTTTGATCATTTGCTATCAGACGCTATATCGGTATCTGATCACGTTCCTCATCCAGTTTGTCGGCGATCCGTCCAATGCTTGGATGATTGCCCCGTTTTGCGATCCTCTTGCGCTCAAGAATACGATTTCCCAGTATGTCGGCCTCTCTGTCTGGTCGGAAGAAACGGCGCGCTATATTTTTATCTGGATATCGTATCTTGCCATTCCTCTTGCGATCAGAGAGCGCAGCAATATACGCGTCGATATCATTTATGACAGGCTTTCGAATCGGCTCCAGGCTGCAAGCTGGGTCGTCGTCGACCTTTGCCTTCTGATCCTGAGCGGGTTTATGCTGTTCAAGGGATTTGAGCACGTCCGGATGCAGATAGAAATTCCTCAGACGACGGCAGCCCTTCAGATACCTTATTTCATCCCGTACCTGATCTTGCCGGTAGGGTTTGGACTGATGGTGCTCAGGGCACTGGAAGACCTTTGTGCCCAAGTTTACCGCATCCGGGCCACGGATTCTTTGTTGGCGGTCCTCTTTACGGTTTTCCTGTTCAGCCCGGTCTTTCTTTTTGAGCAGCTCAACGCCATCATGCTCCTTTTCGGGTACTTCATCGTATTGCTCTTTATCGGCGTTCCCATTGCCTTCAGTCTGGGCATTGCGTCCCTGATGACCGTACTGGGGGCCAATACCCTGCCCGTTGACTATCTTGCCTCGGTCGCGTTTACGTCCATCGACAGTTTCCCGATCATGGCCATCCCTTTCTTCATCGCCGCGGGGATTTTCATGGGGGCCGGAGGGTTGTCTCACCGGCTCCTTGCCCTTGCCGATGAAGTCGTAGGCGGCTTATCCGGCGGGATCGCTCTCGCCAGTATCGCCACGTGCATGTTCTTCGCCGCAATCAGCGGTTCTGGGCCCGCCACCGTGGCGGCCATCGGCACGTTGACCATCCCGGCGATGACGGAACGCGGTTACGACAAGATGTTCGCAGCTGCGGTCGTGGCGAGCGCGGGCGCCATCGGCGTCATGATCCCGCCCAGTAATCCTTTCGTGGTCTATGGCGTTGCGGGGCAGGCTTCCGTGGGTAAACTTTTCTTGGCGGGCATCACTCCGGGGATCCTGACGGGACTTGTGCTTATGCTCGTGGCCTATTGCATCGCCAAAAAGAACGGCTGGAGGGGCGCACCGCGTCAGCGTAACCTGAAGACCTTGGGGAAGGCGGTTTGGGTCGCCAAGGGTGCCTTGCTTGTCCCCGTCATCGTATTGGGAGGCATATACGGCGGCATCATGACGCCGACCGAGGCAGCGGCTGTTGCTGCGTTTTACGGCCTTCTCGTGGGCTTGTTCGTTTACAGGGAGCTCACATGGCGCTCTTTGTGGTCCTGCTGTCTGGAGTCCGCCCGGACTTCCGCTATTATCATCATGCTGATGGCGATGGCCACGATATTCGGGAATGTCATGACGCTTGAGCAGGTGCCCGAGCGCATTGCGTCCGCCATCCTCAGCTTTACGGAAAACAAAATCGCCATATTGCTGCTCATTAACCTGCTCCTGCTTTGGGTAGGCACCTTCATGGAGGCCTTGGCCGCTATTGTCATCCTGACGCCCATCCTGCTTCCGCTGGTCTTGAAGGTGGGCGTGGACCCCATCCACTTCGGCGTCATCATGGTGGTCAACTTGGCCATCGGTTTCGTGACGCCGCCCGTCGGCGTGAACCTTTTTGTGGCCAGCGGCATAACGAAGGTGAAGATCGAGCAGGTTTCCCGTGCGGCGGTTCCTTTCCTTATCGCCATGTTGGTGGTTTTAGGTTTTGTGACCTTTGTGCCGGAAATTTCCCTTTTCCTAATTGACTGATTGTGATGGGTGCATTGATGGAACATATCCTTTCGACACGTGTGTTATTGGCTGTCCTGAACGGATTGGAGGCGGAAGCCCGAGGCGGTGCCCCGGTATGCCTTGCCATCGTCAATTGTGGTGGAGGGCTCGCCGCCCTGCTCACTATGGATGGTACGCCGGAACGGGCAGTCTCGATAGCACAGGGCAAAGCTTATACGGCCTTGCGCATGGAAAGCTCTACAAAGGATTTCCATGAAAGGCTGTTGAGAGAGCGGATTACGATTGCCGATTTTTGCGATCCCGCTTTCACGACACTGGAAGGAGGCATTCCCCTTTTCGATGGGAACGGGAAGTGCGTCGGCGGTCTAGGGATCAGCGGCAGAAAGCCTGCGGAAGATGGGGAACTGGCGGAACGCTTAGGGCGTATCTTGATGGATCTACTTAACGGTACAAAACGGTAAGATCGTCGGATACGGCTTCCCGGATACTTCTCTGGGCGGGCTCCTTTTATATAGGAAAAAGCTTCATCTCAGATGGGGCTCTCCCGTGACTCCGCTGGAGGGCTTCCATCTGAAATGATGAAGTGTTGCGTTGGGATCCCGTGGTGCTTGCACCGTACGGATATGGGGGCAGTGGAGTAGAAGTGCTTATCCGGGACAGCCCTATGAAGGAATCAGTTTGAATTCACGTTGGGCGTTAACGATAAGGCTCTTCTGAGGCGCAGGTCAAATGATGATACCTTTAGCCGTTTGACCTTCCTCAGCCAATTTATGAGCGGCATATTGTCCTCTCCTCCGTTGATGTTGCCAATCCATCCCTGAATGTCGCAAGCTGAAGCACTTGGGGAGAATATTCCAAGGCATTGGTTACACATTTCAAGGAAATCTTGTGGTAAAGAACTTCCCCTGTTTCCTAAATAAGATTAAAAACTGACTGGTCCCAACAAGCTTTGAGCAATTCTGACAGACCGCCGATTTGGATGGTATGGCTCCTAGAAAGCGTTGTCGGCAACCTTGTGGTGGATTTGACTTCAATAATCCGTACAGGGGGTGAGGTTGGGTGGCGATAAGAGCGAAGTCCAGATGGATATTCAGCCGGATTGGAAGGCGCATATAGCACAGCGTTAAAATTTAAAAAGGCAGCTTGAGTAAAACTAGTTTAACTACATGAAATTATTGTAGTGAACTTTGACAAAATCCCCTTTTACGGCTTTTTTGAGGTGTTTTGAAGGAATTTGGGAGGTGAAAAAATGATTGCAAAGGCGCAAAAGAAGGCGTTCTCCCACAGGGAAAAACGCCTTTCATTTTGAAAAGAGTATAGGGAGAGCTACTCCGTTATGACGTAATGGCAGCCTCGGCCTTCTCCTTGTTTTTTCAGCAGCCCTTTATCCACGAGTCCAGCGAGAATTTTTCCAGCCTTTGAATCACCGCACCCCAAAAGGCCTTGGACCTCGGCATTTCGCAGTTTACCCTGGCTGCCAGCTTTTTGAAGTACTCGTCTTTCCTCATCAGAAAGTTCATCTGCTGTTTCCATAGAAGGAACAACACTCCCCTCAGAGTCCCCACCCGCAAGGAAGCTCAAAGGGAGTTCTTTGCCGTCCCGATCGATTATGGTGAGGGGCTTGAATCCTGTCGCACTGAAAGGCATCTGTAGCCAAAAAGTTTTCCCTTCCAAAATGCGTGCAGCCTTGCACACCTTGAAATGAATTCCCACTATGAAATCGCCTTGGTTCACAGCATCAAGAATCGAACTAGGTAGGGAGTTTTCACCTTTGTTTTTAGGTGAGGTAATGACGATCTCCGTATGAGCACGGATAGAGAACTCACTCGTTCCACGCATAGTTGCCTTCTCGGGAGCGTTGTCTGGACAATTATGACTATGATGGACGAGTATAGGCACGATGTTACATTTCTGCATTTCTTCCAGATATCGGAAAATGCCATTTACGGAACTTGCGTTATAAACACGGCCATCCGGGACAAGTGATGTAAGGTTGTCAAAAAAGATCGTTTGGATACCTTCTTCTTTTGCTTTTTCCAAAAGAGTATCTTGGAACCCTTCATCCAGAATATTTACATCTTGATGTGATGCAAGTTTACAGATGGAAAAGAAATTATATTTTTGTTTCTGCAATTCATATTTTCCAAGACGATCCTTGAAATTCTTTGGCGTGCTTTCGCTATCAACGAGCAGAGTTTTTGTAGATACACCATTTACAGGAAACATACCCCAAAGGGAATTATGCGTGATTAAACTATTGGCAGCACTAAGCACAACATGACTTTTTCCCACATTTTTGGGACCATGAAGCATCGTAATTCCGCTAAAGATATGTTCTGCGGTAACGTCGGCAAGTTCCGTTGGCTGAGAATTCTCCTCAACCGTATCAGGATCGAAGAATGTGATAGCAGAGGTTGGTTTTGGAGGTAAGGAGAGTTCCTGCTTCGGTACGGCAAAAAAGCCAGCGTTCTTACCCCACTGAATGAACTCCTCATATCCACGGGCGTTGTTGACCAAATTCCGCAAAAAAACAGAAGGCCGCTCAATGTCGTCGATATGGACTGCCGTACGGAGCAATTCTGCTTCCGCAACATTATCCAAGTCATCTGCCATATTCTGGAGATCACAGGACGGAGCAGCGTGAAGGAGAAAATTGCTAGCAACAGAGAAGCGTTCTACAGATGTCCCTAAAATGTACTCACGGTAAGCTTTTACAGAGGCGAAACTTTTTGTACTGGGAGCAGGTACGAATACAACGGGATGACCGTATAGATAATTCCACGGCAGAAGGGACAAGTCTGTCCCCAGATGTCCAGTGACGATAAAATCTCCTGTGTCCCTTCGACATTCTTTCAATGCATTATTCAACGCTGTAGCGGTACGGATATCCGCACAAAAAATGATGATAGCACTCCGATTTCGATCCATTTCGTCCTGATTCAGAAAAAAAAGCCGGTGGGTTACATTTGCCAATAGACAAAACGCCATTGATGGAGGTTGCGGGGAGGCAAAGTAAGTGCTCTCCAATGACGTATTGAACAACGCCTCCAATGACCTGACCCGATGGACTCATAATCTCAGTCAAATCAGTACGTATAGCCTCGCCTCTTTGGCTAGGAAGGTTAATTGTGTCCGGTATCCCCCCAGAGGCTACAACGGTTTCTGGGATAGAGTCTGCCGACGAAAAGAAAAAAATATTCTCATAATTCATACCAAGAATATCAGCAAGCGTAGCAAGAGCATCCAGCCAGTTAATATTCAGTATATTTTGTATAAATTCTATCAGAGATGTATGAGTTGTTTTACGATCAAGAGTCCATATGAGTCTATCAGGCATTAGTTTGTAATAAGCAGAATCACAAGAGAGTAAGAGGCAACCTAACATATGATTATTTTTACTATGGAGTTGACGCAAAGCCTCATATTCAACCAATCCTGCAAATAATTTTTTATGAAGAGAATCTTCAATATTATAAATATATTGAGTATTGTTTTCTCCCAACGCCGTTATCATATTTTTAGAAAAATTATGGTTGATTTTTATAGAATTTTTGAAAATATTATTTTCATGAAATTCCTTGATAGAAAATTTACGCTTAATAAAATTAAACTGATTAGATTCAATATATTTACAACCATAACTAGTAAGATTGTTTATTAGTTGTTGTGTAGCATAATAGCTTAAAATATCGTCGTAGTTTTCATTCATAACCATCTCTCCTTATAAAAATAAACATTACTAAGACCATCATGAAGCACAACTAGCCCAAAAAAATAAAAAAACCCCAAAGAACAATTTAAAAATTGCTCATTGAGGCTCAGAAAACCCTAACGATAGCTAAAGTAGCATCTGGGTATTCTATAATTAAAATAAAATGTTATGATTACATCATGTAGATTCCACAATTAAAAATAAATTTTCAATTTCTTTTACTTGTAGCGTGCTATGCGTCTAATGTCAAGCACCTATGCTCAATATGGAGAATACTTTATTATTCTAATTAGATAATTGCTCTAACTTTTTCCGAAAAAACAAAATCCAATTTAATTTTTGAATGACATCCGTCAACAACGCCTTCACAGGCCAGTCACCAGCGTAGTTCTCCGTTACCCCCATATCCACCATCTCATGCCCAACCACAGCCTGAAGCATGGAAAGGTCCACACGGGCTTCTTTGTGCAGATACTCGATCACCGTATGGCGGAAGCTATGGAAAGCCTTGGTGCTTGGCTCACCATGTTGACCACCTACTCCCACGGAACGACGATAGCGCGTGAACCAGTGCGTCAGGGCGGAACCGAGCTTCACAGTGGCATGGTTCACGGCGTTTACTCTTTCCTGTAAATCAGGAAAAAGCAGAGTCGATGTGTACTTTTCCTTCGGAATATTCGCCCATCTGGAGGCAACAAACTTCTCCAGTCCGAGTTCATCCCACAAATGAGGATGGACAGGCACCTTGCGGATACCAGCAGAGCTCTTGACGTGCTTCACATACCCGGATCCCCCGCTTTCCTCATTGATGGAAAAGCACAGCACTCCATCCACCTTCACGATATCGGAAAGATGGAGCTGACAAATCTCCTCCAGCCGCATCCCGGAATACAGCGCAATCAACGGAGCCCAGAAGCGTGATGATACGCCTTCCGTTGCCTGAACGTACTTTCTCATGTCCCCGAAAAGTGCTTTCAGCTCATCTTGTGTGAACGACTCACGTTTCACGCCCTTTCGTCTTATGTCCTTGTCGGAGAGAACCTTCGGGAACCCTGAGTTCACGTATTTGGCCTGTACAGCTCCGCGATACTCCAACTCGCACCAGTTGACGAAACTCCGCACGTTTGTCTGTCGGACTTCCATCGTCTTCACGCTTAAAAGCCGTTCGATCTGCCCGGAGCGGCCCATATCGGCAAGCTGAAGCCAGCCTTTGCCCGTAAACTGCCTCTGTCCGCAAAGGCGGCAGGGCAGGTGTTTCAGCGTATCGAAGTAGCTGCGGATGTGCTCACGAGAAAGCTCATCCACGCAGATATCCCGACCATGCTCCAACTCCCTCACAATTTCCACGAACTGGCGAACCTGCGGGGGAATGTCTTTGGCGCTTGCGGCTGACCATGTAAGCGTCTTGGCTTTGACGTAGGCATCAAAAGCGTCCCTGAGACTGGGGAGTTCCTTTTTCCCTTCCAGTCTGATCCTGCGGCGTGTTGTTTCAGCTGACCTGGTAAGGATATTGCCTTCTTGTCTGAGGGCAGGGGCTTTGTCCTGTATGGGGTCTTTGCGGACAGGAGCAGCCTTTTCAGAAAATATTTTGATGGAAAGGGTTCCCTTTTGTTCCCTCAGAAAAGAGGGAAGCAAGAGGGTCAGGGAAGCTGGAGACAGGTCTTTTTTCAGTGTGGAATCGAACAGGAATGTACCCACGGATTTGATGTTTTCTTTTGTAATACCAAATTGTTGTGAGATATTATCCTGCACGGAATGTATCCGTTCTTCGACCAGGTCTTCGGACAGGGCAAAAAAGTGTTGGGCAACGAGCGAGAGCCGCAGCGCTTTGGAGCGTGCGGTTCGACTGTCCAGACCATTCAGAGAACGCCTGATCTCACATTTGCCAAGCAATGATTGCAGATGGTTGGGAACAAGAATGCGGAAATAGAGAATACCGCGATGGAGAGTGAGGTGTGAGCTGGGACGTGGGTGAGAAACCCTGTAAGATGGTGGCATGTCGAGCTCCAAACTGTATCCCTGAAATGTATCCACAGGGAATAAAGCTCATGCCAAATAAAAAACGCACTGAATCCAGCGCGTTAGCATAAGTGGCGGAGAGGGTGGGATTCGAACCCACGTACCAGCTCATCACCGGTAACTCGATTTCGAGTCGAGCGCGTTACGGCCGCTTCGCTACCTCTCCGTCCAGCGAAAGACTTTAGCGGATCATGGCACAAAGAGCAAGAGGGGGTGAACCAAAATCCCTTATCCTCGCTTCTGGAAGGGGAGTTTCTTCACATGGGACCACAGAGAAATCCTTTTCTTTTGGAATGGCCGCTGATAGTTTCCGGGCATGACAACTTCATCTTTTCATGACGCCTCAGCCCCTACGGAATGGGTTGTGATCCGCCTGAGCGCCCTCGGCGATGTTGCCTTGACCACTGGAGTTCTCGAATACTGGCACCGCACGCGCGGGTGGACGTTCACGGTCATTACTCGTGAGGCGTTTGCCCCTGTTTTGGAAAGGCACCCCGCTGTGTGTTCCATTGTTGGGCTCGCCAAGGAGGATTTGAGATTTCCGCGTCAGCTTGGCGTTTTCCGCGATCTGGCGGAAGCCCACGCAGGGCAGGGGTTGCTCGATCTGCATGGCACCCTGCGTACCCGTTTGCTTTCCCTATTGTGGAAAGGGCCTGTAAAACGCTATCGCAAACTTGGCCTTGAGCGTCGTTTATTCCTGCGGAGCAAAGGGCGGCTGTTCCGGAATGAACTCAGGCTATGGAACGTCCCGCAGCGTTATGCCCTTGCCGTGGAGGCTACGCCTCCTCCCCGTGCCGCGCTTTTGCCCCACATTTGGCTTTCCGATGAGGAGAGCAGGCAAGGACAACGCCTGCTGGAACAGCTTCCGGATAAGGCGGGCACTCCTCCCATAGCCTTGCATCCGTATGCCACGCACCCTGATAAGGCATGGAAAGAGGCATACTGGCGTCAGCTCGTGGAGCTTTTCGAGTCGCGCGGCATACCGTGGATCGTCATTGGCCGTGGCAGCGGCATGGAGGGGATTCCCGCATCCCGCAATTTTACCAATCGCACATCCCTACGTGAGACATGCGCGTTGTTGAAGTCCTCTTCCCTATTGATCACGGGAGATTCCGGCCCGATGCATCTCGCGGGGGCGGTCGGCACGCCCGTTTTGGCGCTGTTTGGGCCCACGACGGAAGAATGGGGCTTTTTCCCGGCGGGGCCGAAGGATCGGGTTCTTGAGTCGCAGCTGGATTGTCGCCCCTGTACGCTGCACGGCAAGAAGCACTGTGATCGCAACCATGCGTGTATGCAGTCCATTACTCCGGAACAGGTGATGCGGGCGTTGGATGAATGAAAGATTGGAGGGGGAAGGGCTTTCTGAAGAAAGCCCTTCCCCCTCCAAACCTCCCCCTTCCCATCCCAAAGACTCTCGGCTGGTGGGGAGGCTGACCAGCATGAGTTCCTGCCGGACAACAGTTTTTGGGAAAGCAATATGGCGGAAAGTTTAATCTTTTCGCCGTATTTTTTGAAATGAGCCGGTTTATGGGGAAATGGAAGTGTGTGGCGTTTTTTTATTGCCCATAAAGCGCGGAAGTCACCGCCGTTATGGCTTCTTCCGGAAGATGGTGCCCCGTCCACAGGTGGAATTGGGCGTCCCCCTGCCCGATGAACATATCGAGGCCTGAGACGGTTTCCCAGCCCGCAGCCGCGGCGTCGCGCAAAAAACGGGTCTGGAACGGCGTGTAGATCAGATCGTAGGCAATGCCATTATCTTGAAATGCCCGAGGGTAGGGCGTTTCATGCTCTTGGGCTCCGGTCATGCCGAGTGGTGTCGTGTTGATGATGAGGTCAGCGGGGACGTCTCCGCGCTCTTCCCACGGAGCGCACAGCAAACCGAATTCGTTGCAGAGGGCTTCCGCGCGCTCTTTCCGGCGGTTGGTGAGGGTAATATTGGCGAGGCCGAGCCTCCGCAGTCCCGCAATGGCCGCCCGTGAAACGCCTCCCGCACCGAGCACCAGCACGCGGGTTTCCGGAGACAATGAGCGCTTTCGCAGCGGAGCCGTGAATCCGATCACGTCGGTATTTTCTCCGCAGATTTTTTCGCCGTCACGATAGAGGGTGTTGCAGGCACCCATCTCCCTTACGTTTTCGCTTGTTTTGTCCAATAAAGGGATGATGTCGATCTTATGGGGAATCGTGATGGAGCAGCCCCGGATATTCAGCAGCCGGGCGGCGTCCACAAAGGCGGGAAGCCGTCCCGGTTCAATGGGCCATGAAAGATAGACGCCGGGCAGGTTCAATGTCCTGAAGGCCGTATTGTGCATGAGCGGGCTCATGCTGTGCCCGAGAGGATAGCCGATGATGCCGTGCAGGGCTGGCGGCGTAAACGTGGACATGGCACATCTCCATATGAATGTTTTCAGTGGGGTAGGGGTGAATCGTTTTTGAAATGCTCCGGTGACGTTGGGGAAGGGGAATTTTTTGAAAAAGCCTTTCCTCCCCCAGCTAACCCAACCGTATCACATCTATCTTTTTTATTTTAAAAAAGATGATTGTTCGCATCGCGTCTCTGTTCCCAGAGTTCCCTAAAATGCGGACTTCCTCTAACATGGTATCCTTTCCAAAGAAAAAACTCTCTTGTGCATCCGGCGTGGAGTGGAACGTATCCCAAGGGCAAAACGATTGGAAGCGATTCCCTTGCCTTCCCCGGCAGCCCCTTTCCCTAGCAACGAAGATACCATTGCCCACTTTCCCTGTTTTGACCAATCATTACCTTCAGCCTTCCAACAGGTTTTACTCAGCGTGGCCCAGTTACCGAAGCCTGCCTCGTCTTCTCCTGTATATCCCCCATGAGGGATTCGATAAGGATGAAAGCCTTTGGGAAGGAGGGGTGGGGTTTAGGGAGGGGAGGAAGGGGGGGCTTCAGAAAGGGCCTTCCTCCCTCCCCCCTTTTCCAAAAGAAGCGGCGCCGGCACTGAGGAGGTAGTGCCGACGCCGTTCGAGGAGAGGGGCGACATCCTCAGGGGGATGGATGTTGCCCGAACGCGGCCACCTTCACAGGGGAAAGAAGGTGAGCCCGGGTGGAGGAGAAAACCCGGGATCCGCGCTTGCATAACCCGCCGGGCGGCCGTAAAACGCCCGACGCGTCGTCTTCGGAGGACGGAATCTCAGGGGTGAATCCTGTCCTCCCGGACCATCAACAGGGGAGCGTTGATGGTCCCGTATTCATGGAAACGGAGGCGGGGAGAGGAGGTTTCCCGCCATCAAACCACGCCGTGTTCGCCGGGCCGCTCAAAGACGCCTAGGGTAACGGCCGTCTTGAACGAAAGGGTGTCGCCAAACAGGGGAAGCATTGGCGCTGCGACGAACAGGGAGGAAATCGTTCCCATGAAAACACCTATGAGCATAGTCAATGCGAAGCCGTAAATGACCGGGCCGCCGAGCAGGAACAGGGCGAGGGCCGCCACGAGCGTCGTGCCTGCGGTCAGCAGGGTACGGCTCATGGTGTCGCCAAGCGCTTCCTGAATGATCTCGGGCAGCGGGCGCGGCGAGTCAGGGTTCTCCCGCCGCAGGGTTTCACGGATTCGGTCGTAAATCACGATGGTATCGTTCAGCGAATAGCCGATGATGGTCAAAAGTGCCGCTACGATGTTCAGATCGATTTCTTGCCCGAGGATGACCAGCAGGCTGGTGGTCGTCGTGACGTCGAATATCAGGCTGGCCATCGCTCCCGCCGCAAAGGAGAGGCGGAACCGCCAGCACAGGAACAGGGTCAGCAGCAGTGCCGCAAGGATGCGGCCTTCCGTCGGTACGCCCATCCATTGCAGGGCGATCATGGTGGCCGTGAGCGCTCCGGCGAGCAGGGCGGCCGTGCCCCAGCGCTGTTCGAAGCGCCCCGAAATGTACACGGTGATCAGGAGCAGCGCATAATAGATGGCTTCCAGAGCCGAGCTGCGGAGATCATCTCCGACCTTGGGGCCGACCGTTTCCAGACGATCCAGGGAAACCGCCCCGCCGTCGTCCACGGTCTGGAGATGGCTGAGCAGGGCTTCGCCGAGCTGTTGCGCGGGCATGTCGGGCAGGCCGAAACGGAGCAGCCAGACGGAATTGTTGTCGCCGTATTGCTGGGTCATCAGGCCTTCGAGATGCATGGGATCAAGCGCCCCGATGAGCTGCTTGTCCGAAACGGGGTGCTCGAACCGGACCTGCGCCGCAACGCCGCCCGAGAAGTCGACGCCGTACTGAAGGCCGCCGCGCCACGTACCCACGGAAACCGCCACCATCACAAGCAGAAGCGTCAGTACGCCCACGTGCTTCACGCGCTTGAGGAAGGGGAAGTGGGACAGGTAACCCGACAGGGCGCGCAGTTCCATGGGGCCGTGCATGCTGAGGCGGGTGCCGTTGGTGTGCTTCATCCACGCGTCGAAAGCGATGCGGCACAGGAAGATCGCCGAGAACATGGAGGCGATGATGCCGAGAGTCAGGGTGACGGCAAAGCCGCGTACCGGGCCGGTCCCGAACTGGTACAGGATGGCCGCGACGATGATCGTCGTCAGGTTGGAGTCCACAATGGAAAGGTTGGCACGCTCGAAGCCGGCCTTGATGGCCTTGGGAGGTGTCAGGCCGAGGGCCAACTCCTCGCGTATTCGCTCAAAGATGAGGACGTTCGCGTCCACGGCCATGCCGATGGTCAGCACGACGCCCGCTATGCCCGGCAGGGTCAGGGTCGCACCGAGCGCGGCCATACCGCCCATGAGCAGGCTGAGGGTGCAGAGAAGCATCCCGTTGGCGAGCATACCGGACCAGCCGTAGCGCAGGGGCATGATGATCATGACCGCCAGCGTGCCGATGAGTGCGGCGAGGATGCCGCTGGTGATCGACGCTTCGCCGAGGGCGGGGCCTACCGTGCGCTGTTCGAGCACGTGGACCGGAGCCGCGAGGGAGCCGGAGCGCAGGGAAATGGCGAGGTCCTGCGCCTCTTCGGGCGTGAACTGGCCGCTGATGCTGGCCGTGCCGCCCGCGATCTTTTCCTGAATCACCGGAGCGCTGTGGATGGTCCCGTCCAACACGATGGCGAGGCGCTTGCCGACATGTTCGCCGGTGGCCATTTCAAACAGGGCCGCGCCGCGAGGAGTGAACGACAGGCTGACCATCGAAGTGTTTTTATTGTCGAATCCGGGGCGGGCGTCGGCCACTTCCTTGCCGCTCAGGAGCGGGGTGCTGTCGAGCGCCAGTTTGGCGTTGGTCGCTTCGCCGTGCTTGCCCGTCATGGGATAGAAGGCGACGCCGGGAGGCAGATAGCCTTGGGAAATGTCGTCGCGGACGAGGTGGAAGGACAGATCGGCGGACTTCTCGACGAGCTGGACGGCACGGTTGACGTTGGTCAGGCCGGGAAGCTGGATGAGGATACGGTCGCCCTGCTGCTTGCGGATATCCGGTTCCGCCACGCCGAACTGGTCGATGCGGCTGGAGATGGTACGCAGCACCTGATCCACGGCCAGATCCTGCGTCTGCTTAACGAAGGCCGGCGTGAACGAGTAGGGCAGGTGGACCGCGCCGTCGGACCCGGTACGGGGCGTTCCGGGCACGACTTGAGGGGCGTCCTTCTTGGCGAGGGCAAGGAACGCATCGACCTGGTTGGCGCGGGCGATGATGAGTTCCTGCACGCCGCCGGGCATCTGGCGGGGGCCAAGGACGGTGATCCCTGCCTCACGGGCCTTCTGGCGAAGCACTTGCCCGCTGTTGATGAGTGCGGACTGAACGGCTTTTTCCGTATCCACGCCCAGCGTGAGCTGAACGCCGCCTTTGAGATCGAGGCCCAGACTGATGCGGGACGCGCCCGGCAGGTTGATGTCTTCCGGCATAAGCGTCGGAGACAGGAGGAAAAGCGCGCCGGCCATGACAATGGCGGCAATCGCATATCGGAACGAGAGTTTCATGAAAGCCTCTCACACGGTTGCAGGAGCAGAATGCTGTCGGGAACGGCGGAACCGCCGACAGGACGCACACTGATTCGGGCGTTCCGGGTATTCTGCGCGGGAGACGTGTGAGGAGTGCAGAAGACCGGCTGCGCGAGTCAGGGCTTTTCTGTCACGCAGAAAGCGAAGGACGGAAAAGCGGAAGCTCTAGCAACCGTATGGAGGAGGCGTGGGGTAGGAGACGAGCCCGCGTTCGGCGGGAAGGAAGCAAAGGGGCGTGCCGATGGGCAGCGCCACCGGGGTGACGGAAATCTGCGGCAGGACAGGTGCTGAGGCCAACGCGGCGGCATACCCCGACGAGTGCGGCAGGGGCTTGTCGGTGACGCTCTTGGGCGTCCGGGCCGTCGTTTGGCTTATGTTGCCGTTGAGCGTTTCGGAAATGCTGGCGAAGAGGTTCCTTTCGGAACGGGCAAGCGCCGCGTCAAGCTGCCGCCAACCGCTGGACGCTTCGACAAGCGCCGAATCTTCGTCAACGGCATCGAAGCGCTGGAGCTGCGGGCCGATGTCATTGCCTTCCAGTTCGGAGTGCTGAGCCTTGAAGACGTCCGCCGAAGGGGCCGCTTCAAGGAGGGCTTCGAACTGCCTGCTGACATCGTTGTCTATGTGCGCTTGCGCGGAAAAGGAGGAACACAGGAAAAGCCCGAAAGCAAAAAGCAGCGTCCCCAGCACGGAGCGGGAGAAGCTGGTCGTTGCGTCTTTGATGGGCTTTAGCGTATTCATGCCTTTACCCATAAAGCCGAATGGTAAGGATGTCAATAATACGCTATGGCCCTTTTCAGGGATATCTCATGCGAAATCAGAGGTTCGGGCTTGCCTGGGCGCTTGAGGATGGATACTATCATTTTCCCCGCACGGCATCCGTTTTGTGAAACCCTCCGTTCCCGCGGGGCCGAAAATCAGCGAAAGGACTCATTATGTGTCTTGCCATCCCTGCGAAAGTCATTGAAAAGTCTGATGACGGCATGTTGAAGGCCACCGTGGGCAACGGGCCGACCTGCCTGACCGTTTCCGGCATTTTGCTGCCCGAGGAAGTGGAAATCGGGGACTATATCATTATCCATGCCGGATTCGCCATGCACAAGATGGAGAAGACCGAGGCCGAAGAGAGCCTGCGCCTTTTCCGCGAGCTGGCCCAAGCCACCGGGCAGGAAGCGACCTTCTGATGTGAAGAATGTGGGGGAAAACTCCGGATATAAAGAATATCCCTGCGCTCCTTCCCCAAACCGCTACGCGGGCCGCGCCCATTTCCTTGCTTCTTAATGTTTTTGGCCCTGTTGCCAGATAGAGTGGGACAGGGCAAATTTCTTGTGTTGCATAGCGTGAAGAAAAATCCCGGAGCGAAGGCTTCGGGATTTTTTTGTGGGAAAGGCTCCGTGTGGAAACGGAACGGTTGCATTCGGAAGCCTCGGGCTTTCTGCGGGGCGATGTCTGGCTGAAAGCGGCGCGGCTTCTCCATTTGGATTGAGGGGGCAGAGTGCCCGTTTCCGTATCCGTGTGGCTCAATACATCATGCGCGGAAGGAACAGCACGATGTCCGGGACGAAGACGCAGAGGATGATGACGCCCACGGTCACGAAGACGAAGGGCAGGGCGTTGTAGGAGATGTCCTCAAGCGTGGTGTCGGCGATGCCCGAGGCGATGAAGATGTTTTCGCCGAGGGGCGGCGTGGAGAACCCGACCCCGCAGCAGCAGACCAGTACCACGCCGAAGTGGATGGGGTCCACGCCGAAGGCGGTCATGACCGGCAGGAGTACGGGAGTCACCAGCAGGATGATCGCCAGCGTCTCCATGAACATCCCCAGAAAGAGCAGCAGGGCGATGACGAACATCCAGATGACGGCGACGTCCGAGGTGAAGCCGAGGATGTGCTCCACAATCATGTCGGGTATCCGGTACTGGACGAGCAGCCGCTCGAACGCGTAGGCCGTGAACATGATGATCAGCACGCGCCCGGTCATCCATGAGGTGATCTGGAGCGAGTGCCGGATCCCCCCGAACGTCAGCTCGCGGTGGATGAACAGCCCGACGAAGATGGAGTAGAAGATGGCGACCACGGCGGCCTCGGTCGGCGTGAAGAACCCCCCGTAGATGCCGCCGAGGATGACGACCGGAGCCATGAGCGACCAAAGCCCGTCCTTGAGCGCCTTGAGCAGCGAGTCCCCCGAGCCGCTTTGGAGATCTTCCGCCACGGGCATGTTCCGGCAGAGGAAGAGGTGCATGGCGGCGAGCCCCACCGCGATCATGATGCCGGGCATTACCCCGGCGAGGAACATTTTGGTGATGGATTGCTGCCCCGACACCGCATAGACGACCATCGGGATGCTCGGGGGGATGATGATGCCCACGCCCCCGGCGGTCGCCGCGGCCGCAGCCGCATAGCCCTTGCTGAATCCCCGCCGGATCATGGCCGGGATCATAAGCATCCCCACGGCGGCGGTCGTCGCGGGGCCGGAACCGGAAATCGCCCCGAAAAACACGCAGGCCAATGCGGTGGAGACGGCGAGCCCGCCGGGGATGGGGCCGACGATGTTTTCCGCGATGGCGACAAGCCGCCGCGAAATGCCCGCGCATTCCATGAGCGCCCCGACGAGCATGAAGGCGGGCAAGGCCATGATGGGAAAGGAATTGACCGAGGTGAAGGCGATCTGCACCAGCGTGACGAGGTTCTGGTCCACCGTGTAGAGGGCGGCCATGGCCGCCACGCCGAGCGCCACGGTAATGGGGGACCCGAGCAGCATCAGCACCGCAAAGGTGGCAAAGAGGACTCCCGCCGGGCTCATGGCTTCCCTCCGTCCATGAAGGCTTTCCGGGTTTCCTCGGTTTCAATCCTGTCGGGCGCGGTGAGCTCTTTTTTCAGGACGAATTTCATCACGTTGACTTGAATGATGCGGGCGGACATGAGCGTAAAGGCGATGGGGAAGATGAAATAGATATAGGAGAGCTGCCAGTCGAGGGCGGGCGTGGCGTAGGGGAATTCCCGGAGTTCGCGGATCACGGTGAGGCTTTCCACGACCATGACGATGTTGAAGAACAGCCACACGCCGTCGCTGAGGAGCATACAGGCGTCGCCCACCCATTTGGGGAAGGGGCGGAACTGGATGGTGACCCGGTTGTGCGCGGCGAGGCGGGCCGCGTAGGAAGCCCCGAAAAAGACGAACCAGACAAAGGAATACCGCGCGAGTTCTTCCGTCCAATACAGGGGGTGCCCGAACTGGCGCAGGAAAATCTGCAAGAGCAGGATCAGCACGAAGAACGCAAGCAAAACCTGGCTGACGTATCCTTCAAAGTTGTCCAAAATCGCTAGAAGAACCTTCTTGAGCATGAAGTCCCCCTCCGGAGAGCGCCAGCGCGGCGCGTCGCCAGTGTAGGGTAGCACGCGGGAATAGACAACCTTATGAAGCCGCCTTCCCCCTGTGTGGAAAGCCTACTTCCAAGGTTTTTTCCCGATGGCGGAGAGGAAGGCGTTGATGGCGGCCCTGCCGCCCACGAACGTCTCCATTTCGGGCCAGACCTGCGAAATGGCGGCACTCCTCCAGTCGGCCTCGTCCTCGAGCTGGTCGATCTGCACGCCGGACTCGATGAGCCTCTGCCTCGCCCTCACGCCTTCGACAAGCTGGAAGGCGAGGCAGTATTCCTGCGCGTCGCGCCCGGCGTCGGTGATGAGCGTCTGCATCTCAGGGGACATTTTCCTGAAGGCCCGCTGGCTCAGGATCATGGGCTGGAGCTGGTAGGTGTAGTGCACTTCGGTGATGTATTTCTGCACTTCGTTGAATTTACAGGCGAGGAAGGTGATGTAGCCGTAGCACTGCCCGTCGACCAGGCCCTGCTGGAGCGCGGTGAAGGTCTCCGCCCACGAGATCGGCACCGGATTCGCCCCCCATGCCTTATAACAGGCGAGCAGGATGGCGCTCTGCGGGACGCGGAACTTGAGCCCCTTGATGTCGTTCAGGTTTTTGATGGGCTTGCGGGAATTGGAAATGTAGCGGTAGTCGGTATAGGTCCAGCCGAGGATGCGGAAGCCACCTTCCCGAATGGCATACCCGTTGAGCAGGTCGTGGGCGGGGCCGGTGGTGGCCCGGACGACGTCGTACATGTCGTCAAAAAGGTAGGGCATGGTGAGGATGCCGAGTTTCTTCACGAACGGGACCGTATTGGCGATGCCCACAACGGCGATGTCGAGATTCCCGGCGCGCACGTTCTGGATCATTTCCGTTTCGTCGCCGAGCTGGCCGGAGGGGAAGAGCTGGACTTCCACCTTGCCTTCGGACCGGGCTTCCACGACTTCCTTGAACCGGGTGCCGATGGCCCCCATCTCGGAATCGATGGGATCGCCCATGCCCACTTTCAGGATGGTTTTCTCATAAGCGCGGGCGGGGAAGGGGCAGGTGAGAAGGGCAAGCGTCACCACGGCGGCAAGCAGGCTTTTGAGCATAGAATCCTCTCTCTTTCCATCTAGAGTCCCGTGACTGCGTGCAACCCCACACCTTATTTTGGGCTTTAGCGCACGAGGCTCGAAGGTGTCAACCTGGCCTCTTCGGTAAGCCCGGCAGCCTGATTTTCCTCCTATCCGCTTGTGGATACACTTGAAAAAAATTATTTGTGGGCGATTTCCACGAGGCCGATCTTGTACCGTTGCGCTTTCCTGACGATGGTGGACTGGCTGACTTTGAGCCGCCGGGCGGCCTTGTAGGTGCTGCCGGTTTCAGTGAGCGCGGTCATGATCATGTTGCGCTCCAGTTCGGCGACGGCCTCGCGCATGGGCTGGCGGAAGGAGACGCTGCCCTGCGGGAGAGGCGACTGGGCCTGCATATATTGAGGGAGATCCTGCATGGTGATGGTCTCTTCTTCGCTCATGGTCGCCAGCGACTGCACAAGGGCGCGCAGCTCGCGGACGTTGCCCGGCCAGCGGTAGGTCAGGAAGCAGTTCAGCACTTGCGGATCGAAATTTTTTTGCAGTCCGCTTTTTTTGATGATCTCCTGCAAAAAATGCATGGCGAGGACCGGAATGTCGTCCGGCCGTTCCCGCAGGGGAGGGATTTCCACGGTCAGCACCCGGAGGCGGTAAAAGAGGTCTTCGCGGAACTGCCCGGAAGCAGCCATGTCGGCCAGAGGCTTGTTGGTGGCGGCGATGACCCGCACGTCCACGGTGATGGGCTTGGTCCCCCCAACCCTGTGGAAGGGGTGCCCGTCGAGCACTTGCAGCAGCTTGGCCTGCATGGGGAGGGGGAGCTCGCCGATTTCGTCGAGGAGGAGGGTCCCCTTGTGGGCCAGCTCAAACATGCCGGGCTTGCCGCTCTTGGCCGCGCCGGTGAAGGCGCCTTTTTCGTAGCCGAACAATTCGGATTCCATAAGCGACATGGGGATGGCCCCGCAGTTTACCGCGATGAACGGTTCGGCGCTGCGCTGGCCCATGTCGTGGATGGCCTTGGCCGTCAGCGTCTTGCCGGTTCCGGTTTCGCCGAGGATGAGGGTGATGGCTTCGGTGCGGGCGGCCTTGGAGGCTTCCTTGCGCAGGCGGCGCATGGGGGCGCTGTGTCCGACGAACCCGGCGTCCATTTCGGTTTCGAGGTTCTCAAGGCGCGCTTTGTAGGCGAGGGTTTCCATCTCCAGATCGGTGAGCTTGCGCTGGAGCGTCTCCAGTTCGGTCATGTCGCGGATGGAGGCGATGACCCGCCATACATTGCCCTTTTCGTCAAAAATGGGCGTGCTGGTGTTCAGGCAGCGCTTGCCGTTGGAATAGTCGTCGAACATGGTGACCGAGCGTTTTTCGATAAGCGCGCGCAGGGTGACGCAGGTTTCGAAGCGCCCCTTGTGCATGGGTTCGGTCACGTGCTTGCCGATGACTTCCTCGGCGCGCAGCCCGGCGATGCGTTCCATCGCCTTGTTGACGCGCAGGGTTATGCCGTCGGAGTCGATGACCCAGATCCCGTCGTGGATGGAGTCGAGCAGGACCGTCAGCTCCTGCCAGGGCAGTTCGACCACCCGGTTGATCTGATCGACCGGGATTTTCGACATTGTGATAAGACGAACTTGTTCCCCGCCCGCGGAATCGTCAATGGAAACGCTTTTCCAGCGGATAATGTACATGGAACCCTCTTTGTGGTGGGCGATCAGCTCGCCTCCGTGGGGTTCGCTCAGGCTTTCTTCCACTTCATCAAATCCGCATCGTGTCAGGCGGGGCAAAAAAGGCTCGTCGTCCATCCGTCCGGGAGAAAGTTTGAGTATTTCTCCTAACATGTTGTTTATAAAAATTAAATTCCATGTATCCCCGTGGCATATTCCGGCGGCGACGAGCTCATTTTGATGAAGAATGTGATCGCAAAAGGCGGGGTATGACGTCATGAAAGGACCTCTCTAATGCAACTATGCATCGTAATGCAAAATTGACTCGGACATTCCTGTGATTCGGCGGCAAATGATTCGAGACTGCATTGAACCCGAAAAGACCTGAAAAGGACATTCTAAAAAACTATAACAAAAATCTCATGTTATGAACTTTGGGAAAAATGGAACGCTAGTTGCTATAAAGAAGGCATGGAGTACAACCCCACCCTGAATTTCAAAACGTACTTCAACATACTGCTCTCGGAGGCACTCAAATGCGTGTAGGTATCCCCACCGAAATCAAAGTTCAGGAATTCCGTGTCGGCATCACTCCCGCTGGCGTTCATGCTCTTAAAGAAGCCGGTCACACCGTCCTCGTGCAGAAGGGCGCTGGCCTCGGCAGCATGATCACCGACGAAGAGTATGTCGCCGCCGGCGCTCAGATGGTTGCTACCGCCAAGGAATGCTGGGACTGCGACATGGTCGTGAAAGTGAAGGAACCCCTGGCTCCTGAATACGACCTCTTCCATGAAGGCCTGATCCTCTACACCTACCTGCACCTCGCTCCGGAACCGGCCCTGACCAAGGCTCTTCTCGAAAAGAAGGTCATCGGCATCGCTTACGAAACCGTGCAGTTCGACAACGGCTTCCTGCCCCTGCTCGCTCCCATGTCTGAAGTCGCCGGTCGCATGGCCACCCAGGTGGGCGCTCAGATGCTGACCAAGATCGAAGGCGGCATGGGCCTCCTGATGGGCGGCACCGCTGGCGTGCAGGCCGCTCACGTCGTTATCCTCGGCGCCGGTACCGTGGGTCTCTCCGCCGCCAAGGTTGCCATGGGCATGGGCGCTCGCGTGACCATCCTTGACAGCAACCTCTTCCGCCTGCGCCAGATCGACGACCTCTTCGGCGGCCGCATCCAGACCCTGGCCTCCAACGCCTTCAACATCGCCGCCGCCACCAAGGACGCCGACCTCCTCGTGGGTTCCGTCCTCATCCCCGGCGCTCTGACCCCGAAACTGGTCACCGAAGCCATGGTGAAGACCATGAAGCCCGGTTCCGCCATCGTTGACGTCGCCATCGACCAGGGCGGCTGCATCGAACCCACCGCCAAGCACGGCGCTACCTATCACGACAAGCCGACCTTCAAGTATCCCGTCAACGGCGGCGAAGTGGTCTGCTACTCCGTGGGCAACATGCCCGGCGCCGTGGCCCGTACCTCTACCTTCACCCTGACCAACGCCACCATGCCTTACATGGTCGACCTGGCCAACAAGGGCTGGAAGAAGGCTTGCCAGGACGACAAGGCTCTGGCCCGCGGCATCAACACCTACGACGGCAAAGTGTACTTCAAGGGCGTTTCCGATGCTCTCGGTTACGAACTGCACTGCACCTGCGACATCCTGAAGTAAGACGTGATTCATGACTGGACCAGTCTCATGTCCGCATGAGACTGGCCAGTTTTCCGGTCAAAGTCAAGGGTAAGGGTAGGAAGCGGCCCATGTGCGCCAATTGGTTTTCGCCTTTAACCTTCCTGTGACAATAACATCATTATTTCATGAGGAATGCACCATGACTTACGATAAAGCTGAATTGGTCGCTCTGGACAAAAAGTACGTTTGGCACCACCTGACCCAGCACAAGAATTTCGAGCCCGCCATTTATGTGAAGGGCGAAGGGATGCGCATCACCGACATCGACGGCAAGACCTATCTTGACGCCGTGTCCGGCGGCGTGTGGACCGTCAACGTCGGCTACGGCCGCAAGGAAATCGTCGACGCCGTCGCCAAGCAGATGATGGAAATGTGCTACTTCGCCAACGGCATCGGCAACGTCCCCACCATCAAGTTCTCTGAAAAGCTGATCTCCAAGATGCCCGGCATGAGCCGCGTGTATCTCTCCAACTCCGGTTCCGAAGCCAACGAAAAGGCTTTCAAGATCGTCCGTCAGATCGGCCAGCTGAAGCACGGCGGCAAGAAGACCGGCATCCTGTATCGCGCTCGTGACTACCACGGCACCACCATCGGCACCCTGAGCGCTTGCGGCCAGTTCGAACGTAAAGTTCAGTACGGTCCCTTCGCTCCCGGTTTCTATGAATTCCCCGACTGCGACGTTTACCGCTCCAAGTTCGGCGATTGCGCCGACCTCGGTGTGAAGATGGCCAAGCAGCTTGAAGAAGTCATCCTGACCGTGGGTCCGGACGAACTCGGCGCCGTGATCGTGGAACCGATGACCGCTGGCGGCGGCATCCTCGTTCCCCCGGCTGGCTACTATGAAACCATCCGCGAGATCTGCGACAAGTACGAACTGCTCCTGATCATCGACGAAGTCGTTTGCGGCCTTGGCCGTACCGGCAAGTGGTTCGGCTACCAGCACTTCAACGTCCAGCCCGACATCGTCACGATGGCTAAGGGCGTCGCTTCCGGCTACGCTCCCATCTCCTGCACCGTGACGACCGAAAAGGTCTTCCAGGACTTCGTCAACGACCCGGCCGATACCGACGCCTACTTCCGCGACATCTCCACCTTCGGCGGCTGCACCTCCGGTCCCGCCGCGGCTCTGGCCAACATCGAAATCATCGAACGTGAAAACCTGCTCGAAAACTGCACGAAGATGGGCGACCGCCTCCTCGAAGGCCTCAAGGGCCTGATGGCGAAGCATCCCATCATCGGCGACGTTCGCGGCAAGGGCCTGTTCGCCGGTATCGAAATCGTGAAGGATCGCGCCACGAAGGAACCCATTGCTGAAGCCGTCGCCAACGCGATGGTCGGCGCCGCCAAGCAGGCTGGCGTGCTCATCGGCAAGACTTCTCGCTCCTTCCGCGAATTCAACAACACCCTGACCCTCTGCCCGGCCCTGATCGCCACTGAAGCCGACATCGACGAAATCGTCGCCGGTATCGACAAGGCGTTCACCACCGTCGAACAGAAGTTCGGTCTGTAAGAATTGAAAAGCCCGATGCCTTCATCCGGAGGCATCGGGACTTTGATTCCGAAAATCGTCGGCAGGGCAAGGCAGCGCTTTGTCCTGCTTCGGCATATGAAGACTTCAACAACGCGAGGATACGACAATGGCTTTTGTGCATTACACCGTCAAGAAGATCGTGCATGGCCTCGGCGCTATTAAAGAAGCCGCTAACGAAGTGAAGAACCTCAAAGGTTCCAAAGCGTTCATCGTGACCGACCCCGGTCTGGCCAAGATCGGCGTCCAGAAGCCCCTCGAAGAAGCCCTGACCGCCGGCGGCATCGAATGGAAGCTGTACGCTGAAGCCCAGCTGGAACCCAGCATGGATTCCATCCAGCACTGCACCGACGAAGCCAAGGCTTTCGGCGCTGACGTGATCATCGGTTTCGGTGGCGGTTCCGCCCTCGACACCACGAAGGCCGCTTCCGTGCTGCTTTCCAACGAAGGCCCCATCGACAAGTACTTCGGCATCAACCTGGTTCCGAATCCTTCCCTGCCCTGCATCCTGATCCCCACCACGTCCGGCACCGGCTCTGAAATGACCAACATTTCCGTGCTCGCCGACACCAAGAACGGCGGCAAGAAGGGCGTTGTTTCCGAATACATGTATGCCGACACCGTCATCCTCGACGCTGAGCTGACCTTCGGTCTGCCTCCCCGCGTGACCGCCATGACCGGCGTTGACGCTTTCGTTCATGCCATGGAATCCTTCTGCGGCATCGCTGCGACCCCGATCACCGACGCCCTGAACCTTCAGGCCATGAAGCTGGTCGGCGCCAACATCCGCCAGGCCTATGCCAACGGCAAGAACGCCGCCGCCCGCGACGCCATGATGTACGCCTCCGCTCTCGCCGGCATGGGCTTCGGCAACACCCAGAACGGCATCATCCATGCCATCGGCACGACCCTGCCCGTGGAATGCCACATTCCTCACGGCCTGGCCATGTCCTTCTGCGCTCCCTTCAGCGTGGGCTTCAACTACATCGCCAATCCCGAGAAGTACGCCATCGTGGCCGACATCCTGCGTGGCGATGACCGTTCCGGCTGCATGAGCGTGATGGACCGCGCCGCCGACGTGGAAGACGCCTTCCGCGATCTGCTGAACGACCTCGACATCGCCACCGGCCTCTCCAACTACGGCGTGAAGCGTGAAGACCTGCCCGCCTGTGCGGACCGCGCCTTCGCCGCCAAGCGCCTCCTGAACAACAACCCCCGCGCCGCTAGCCGCGACCAGATCCTTGCTCTGCTCGAAGCCAACTTCGAAGCCTAGTCCTCGGATTTGAGGTAAGCCATTGACCGGGGGAGGAAAGGTGCACTGCGCAATTCCTCCCCCGGTTTCTTCGTTTCAATGCTCCATATAGGAGGATCATCACCTTCAGGCGTTGAAGAAACAAAAGAAAAGCCCTGAACAAGCATTCAGGGCTTTTCTTTTGTTTCTTCAATTGGGTACGTACCAGTGGTTTACTCTATGACCGTCAAACGCACGGGCTTGCGCGGGGGAACACGGGCATACTGGACGGCAGGGTACCCGATCATGAGCCCTCCGCAGATTTTGCGGCCTTTGGGAAGAGGGATGCCGAGGTCTACACCGTTGCTGGCTGCGGCGATGACGAAACCGCTCCAGCAAGTCCCGAGGCCGTAGCTGTGCAGGGCGAGCTCCAGATAGCTGACGGCGGCGGCACAGTCGAGAGCGTTCCACGGCATGTTGGTGTCGCCGTGCGCGAGGATGAGGGAGGGGGCCCCCCGCAGGATCGGATCCTGCCCGGCGCGGAAAGCCGATGCCACATGGCTGTATTTTCCGGTAAGCGTCGACATCCAGTCCGCCACGCGGGAGGCAAGATCGTGCAGCCTGTCGCGGCCTTCCACCAGCAGCCACGCCACCTCCTCACAGTTGGACGCCGTCGGCGCGTAGCGGGCCTCTTCCAGCGCCTTGAGGAGCACGTTGCGATCAACGGGTTCGTCTTTATACGCGCGGGTGGAGCGCCGCGTCTTAAACAGCATGTCGCGTTGCAAGTCGGAAAGCGGGGCATCCTCGACAAGCGGCAGGGAAGAGGGCGCGATATGTTCCAAGGTCAGGGCCGCCTTGGGACAGACGGCGACGCAGTGGCCGCACCGGATGCAGCGGGCCAGAGCCCCGTGCAGGACATCCACAGACCCGTTGGTGTGGCGTCCGAGGATGCGCTGCGGGCATACGCTGATGCAGCGCCCGCACCGGATGCAATGATCTTGGTTGAGTTCAAGAGAAACCATAGGCAGTCCTTTGGAAGCGTTTCGGAAAGAACACCGTTTCCCGGCGGCTTCCCGCCTTTTGTGTCCTGAGCGGACGTTGTTGCGCCCATTGTTCCGGTTTCCGCCGGAGGGCTTCGCTCCGATCAAAAAACGAACCGGGGAGGAAGGAGGAAAAGGAAGGGGGGGCGGCCCCAAAACAATATCCCTCCCTGTAGCTGGGGCGAGCTGATGCCGATTTTTGCCGCTTTAGAGCAAGGGCCTTGTACCCCTCGAAGGCAATCTGCGTTCTGGTGGGGACGCTGCGGACAAGCCGATAAACACAGATGCCTTTGGAAAGCGAGGGATGGGACCCGCGTCGGCAGGCTTGGGGAAGGGAGCCGCTTTCCCTTGGAAAGGCTTCCCTTCCCCAATACTTCCATGCAGTTCAAAGGGGATCGGCGTTAGCCGTCTCCGAGCTTGCGCCGTGTCCGCCGTTCTTCGGTGAGGAACTTGCCGGTAACGGAATTCGGATCGGCCATGATGGCTTCAGGCGTTCCGGCGGCGACGATGCGCCCGCCGTTTTCCCCTCCGCCGGGGCCGAGGTCGATGACGTAGTCCGAGGCGAGGATGACGTCCGTGTTGTGCTCGATAACCACGACCGTCGCGCCGAGCTCCACCAGATGGTGCAGCACGGTGACGAGCTTGCCGACCTCGTGCATGTGCAGTCCGGTGGTCGGCTCGTCGAGGATATACATGGTGCCGGGCAAAGAACGCTTGCCGAGCTCGCGCGATATCTTGATGCGCTGGGCCTCGCCGCCGGAGAGGGTGGTGGCGGGCTGTCCCAGACGGATGTAGTCGAGCCCCACATCTTCCAGTACGGCAAGGCGGCGTTCGAGTACAGGATAATTGGAGAAGAACTGGCGGGCCTCACGTACGGGCATGTCCAGCACTTCCGAGATGTTCAGCCCCCGATAGCGGACTTCGAGGGTTTCGTGATTGTAGCGCTTGCCCCCGCACACGTCGCAGGTGACGTACACGTCGGGCAGGAAGTGCATTTCCACGCGGATCTGACCGTCGCCGCTGCACGCCTCGCAGCGTCCGCCCTTGACGTTGAAGCTGAACCGCCCCGGCTGGTAGCCGCGCTTGCGGGCGTCCGGGGTCATGGCGAAGATGTTGCGGATCTCGTCGAAGATCTTGGTGTAGGTAGCCGGGTTGGACCGCGGAGTGCGTCCGATGGGCGTCTGATCGATGGCTACGATGCGCTCGATGGCCTCCACGCCGTCGATGCCCCGGATGCTGCCTGGCTGATCCACGCGGATGCCCTGCGCCAGCGCGAGGTGCTTGTACAGCGTGTCCACCACGAGTGAGCTTTTGCCCGAGCCGGAAACCCCGGTCACGCAGGTCAGCGTGCCGAGCGGAATGGGGCAGTCGATATCCTTGAGGTTGTTGGTCGTGACCCCGCGCAGGGTGAGCCAGCCCTTGGGCTCGCGGCGTTCGTCGGGGATGGGTACGGACAGATCCCCCCGCATGTACTTGGCGGTCAGCGTCTCCGAGTGCTTGATCAGGTTCTCGAAAGAGCCGTGGTACACCATGTCGCCGCCGTGCGCGCCGGAACCGGGCCCAAGCTCGATGATGTGGTCTGCCTCGCGGATGGTGGCTTCGTCGTGCTCGACCACCAGCACCGTGTTGCCGCGCCCCTGAAGGCTGCGGAGCGTGGCAATGAGGCGTTCGTTGTCCCGGGGATGCAGGCCGATGGACGGCTCGTCGAGCACGTAGGTTACGCCCACCAGCCCGGAACCGAGCTGCGAGGCGAGGCGGATGCGCTGCGATTCCCCGCCCGAGAGCGTGGTCATGGTGCGGCCCAACGAGATGTAGTCGAGGCCCACATTGGTCATGAACGACAGCCGGTGATTCAGTTCTTTGAGGAGCGGCTCGGCGACGAGGGCGTGGCGCCCGTCGAACTCCCGCCCGTTCAGCCAGCGGAGAGCGCGTTCCACGGGCAGGGAGCAGAACTGGTGGATGTTGAGATCGTCCACGCGCACGGCCAGCGATTCGGGCCGCAGGCGCGCGCCGTGGCATGTGGGGCAATCCATGCTCTGGAGGTAACGGGACAGCAGATCACGCCACATGTCGCCGTACTGCATACCTCGTTCAAGCAGGGGGATGACGCCCGGCCAGTTGTCCGTGGCCAGCTTGTACGGGCCATCGTAGGCTTTGACCGGAGCGGGTGCGTTGTCGTCGTACTCCGGCGACTCAAGGGCCACGGAGCCGCCGAGGCGGTTCCTGCGCAGGCCGCTCTTGGACTTCTGTGATGGATCGTCCTCACCGTAGAACAGGGCTTGCAGGGCCTCGAGAGAATACGCGGACAGCGGCGTGGACAGGGTGAAGCCGAAGCGCTTGCCGAGGGCGGTCAACGCCTCTTCATAGCGGGCGAAGGTCTTGGGGTTGGCCCACGGCAGGATGGCCTTGGTGTTCAGGGACAGGCCGCGGTTGGGCGCGATGAGCATGGGCTCGAAGTATTCCACGGTGCCGAGCCCGGCGCAGCGCGGGCAGGCCCCCTGCGGGCTGTTGAAGGAAAAGAGCTGCGGGCTGGGTGTGGGCAGGCTGATTTTGCAGACCGGGCAGACGGATTCCGTGGCGTGCAGCGTGTCGCCGTCGTCTCCCTTGTCGGGCTCGTTCACGATGATCCGGCCCTCGCCGTAGCGCAGGGCCAGCTCCACCGAGTCGGCCAGACGCCCCCGGATACCGTCCTTGATGACCAGACGGTCGATCACGAGATCGATGGTATGCTTTTTGTTCTTGTCCAGCGCGGGGATGTCTTCCATGCCGTACAGCTGGCCGTCCACGCGCACGCGCACGAAGCCCTCGGCCTTCAGTTTCTTGAAGCGGTCGAGGTGCGTTCCCTTTTGGAGTTCCACCAGCGGGGCCATGATGATGGCTTTCGTACCTTCGGGCAGGGCGAGGATGTCGGCGATGATTTCATCGGCGGCGCGCGCCTCGATGGGGCGTCCGCATTGTGGGCAATACATCTTGCCGAGGCGGGCGAAGAAGACGCGCAGGAAGTCGTAGACTTCAGTGACGGTGCCGACCGTGGAGCGCGGGTTGCGGCCCGTGGTCTGCTGTTCCAGCGAGATGGCGGGGGAAAGTCCTTCGATCTTGTCGACGTCCGGCTTGTCCATCTGCGGGAGGAACTGGCGGGCGTAGGCGGAAAGGGATTCCACATACCGGCGCTGGCCTTCCGCATAGACGATGTCGAACGCGAGTGTGGATTTGCCCGATCCCGAAGGGCCGCAGACGACCACAAGTTCGTCGCGGGGGATGTCGAGCGAGAGGTTCTTGAGGTTGTGCTGGCGCGCGCCCTCGATATGGATGGAGGAATGACTCATGAGGTTCCTTAGAAAGTCTGTCCAGACTGGGGTGTCTTGCGGGTGAATCGCCACTTCCGCCGAGCCTGCCGGAGGCGTGGCCGTTGAACTGTCTTATCCCATATGATTGTTGTCTTTCAGTGTCGTTTTCGCATGTGGGGCGAAGTCTTCCCGGCGCTCCTCCATGCCCTGCCGGTCAGATTGTTCCGGCAAAGGAGGCCGTCAGTGCGCACAGGCCCACGACGGCAAGCAGCGCCGGGAGCATGTTCGACAGGGAAATGCGGGTGATTTCGAGCATGTTGAGGCCGATGCCGATGATAAGCGTGCCGCCGACGGCTGTGAGTTCCGTCATGGTTGCGGGGTCAAGCCAGCTTTGGAGGCTGCCCGCGAGCAGTGTGAGCGCTCCCTGATAGATAAGCACGGGGATGGCCGAGAACAAGACCCCGAGCCCGTAGGCTGAGGCCATCGCCAGCGCCGCGAAGCTGTCGATGATGGTCTTGGAAAGGACCACGGCCCGATCGCCTCTGAGCCCCTCGTCGAATGAGCCGATGATGGCCATCGCGCCGATGCAGAACAGGACCGAAGCGTTGACCATGCCTTCGGTAAACAGCGGGTTGGACGACTTGAGCCGCCCTTTCAGCCAGTCCCCCACGCGGATGAGCCGGGCTTCGAGCCCGATCATTTCGCCGGCGACCGAGCCGATGACGATACTGAAAATGACGATGAGGGGATTTTGCGTGAGCAGGGCCATTTTGAACCCGATGACCAGCACGCAGAGGCCGAGCCCCTGAAAGACGATGGCACGGACACGTTCCGGCAGGCGGGCTCCGAAGGCAAGCCCCACAAGGCTGCCGAAGGTGATGCCCAAAGCGTTGATGATGGCCCCGAGAGGGATCATGCCCGTGTCTCCCCGTTGCCGTACCGTTTCAGCCATTCCCCGATTTCCTTCCTCGCCAGCGCGAGGAATTCGGGGAACACGGCCTGCACATCATCCGAGAGGCCGATATTCCACGTTACATAGTCTTTGGGCTCCACGCCGAGCACGAGGAGTTCGGATTTGGTTCCGAACAGCTTTTCGGCCATGCGCAAAGAGTCGATGAGGTCGATGTCGTGGATGGAGAGGCGTTGTTTGTCATCCTTGATCAGCGCGTCCTCGGTGAGCCGGTAGAGGGTCCCCGGCTTGCCGCCGCAGTGCACTACGTCGAGCACCAACAGATGGGAGTAGCCCTTGAAGCTGTAGAAGATGTCCTGCGTGAACGTCCCCCCCTCGCGTATGGTCACCTGTTCCGGCCAGTCTTCCTTCATCAGTTCCTGTGAGGCGAACACGCCCACCCCGTCATCCGTGAGCAGCATGTTTCCTATTCCGAGCACCAGCAGTTTGTTCATGAGGGGGATCCTTGATCGGGGATGGAAGGGCGAGGACTTGGGGAAGGGAGGGAGAACCTTTCTGAAGAACCCCCATAAAGGGGGCAAGCGGCTTCTCCCTCCCTTCCCCAAACCCCATCCCTCCCTCTCCCAAGACGTTCGTGTTTATTGAATCCCTGTTCCGGAAGTGTACGGCTCATCGGGATCGGGGCATTGCCGGGAGTGAAGGCGCGGTTCGGAGGGAAGCGCATCCCCTCCATTTTCTCAGCAAAGGCGACTTTCTTCAAGTCTTTTCAGGAAAGAATCTCAACATGAAAAAGCCCCGTCCCTTGGGGACGAGGCTCATTGGGGGACAGCTTCAGTGCGGCACTTTGTGCCGGACAGCGCCGGAACCTGCCTCCGCATAAAAAAGTCTTGGGAGAAGGGGAGGGGCTTGGGGGAAGGGAGGGAGAAGCCGCTTGCCCCCTTTATGGGGGGTCTCCAGAAAGGTTCCTCCCCTCCCCCAAAAGAGAATCCACCGCCTACAGCTTCTTCACATCGGCATACCACGCGCTGGCCTGCTCAAGGAGCTTGGTGGCGCGGCTGGCGAGGGCGTGCGGATCCTTGATGTAGCCGTCGAGCAGCAGGGTGGAGTCGAAAAGGCTCTGGATCATTTCGGCAAGCTGCGGATCGTCTGGATCGGCCTTGGAAAGCTTCAGCATCGTGCGGAGCAGCGGATGATCGCGGTTGATTTCGAAAATCTTCTGCGGGATGGAGTCGTCCTTCTGCATGACGCGCATCAGGCGTTCCATCGAAGAGGTCACGCCGTCGTCCGGGGAAACGAGGCAGGCCGGACTGTCCGCGAGCCGGTGGGACACGCGGGCGTCCTTGATCTGGTCGCCGAGCACCTTGCGGATGGTCTCAAGGAGCTTGTCGAACTCGTTCATGTCCTCGTTGGACAGCGGCGCGGCCTTGGGCTGTTCGTCGGTGTCCGCGAAGGCGTCGAGCACGGCGCTGTCGGCGTGTTCCACGGCCTTGAAGGTGTAGTCCTTGTATTTCGCCAGCGTCTCCAGCGCGAACTCGTCGACGGGCTCATAGAGGTAGAGCACTTCGAGGCCCTTGCGGCGGAACACTTCGCTGTGCGGGTTGACCTTGGCGGCTTCGCGGCTCGGCGCGGCGACGTACCAGATTTCCTTCTGGCTTTCGCGGGCGCGGGAAATGTAGTCGTCCAGCGAGGTCAGGCCGTCGGCGTCTTCCATCGCGGAGGAGTTGAAGCGCAACAGCGGGGTGATGCGGTCACGGTTGACGAAATCGCTGTAGCCGAGTTTGAAGACCTTGCCGTGCAGCTTCCAGAAGCTGTTGTACTTTTCCGCGTCGTCCTTCGCCATCTTTTCGAGGTGGGACAGGATCTGCTTGCTGATGGTCTGCGAGATCTTGCGCAGGACGATGTTTTCCTGAAGCGTTTCGCGGGAAATGTTCAGGGGCAGGTCCTCGGTGTCCACCACGCCCTTGAGGAAGGCGAGGTAGTCGGGGATGATCTCCTTGTTTTCACGCTGGATGAGCACGCGGCGGGCGTAGAGATCCAGCCCCCAGTGCTCGCGGTACGCGCCGAAGTAGTCCTTGGTGATGTCGGGAATGAACAGCAGGGCGTTGAACTGCACCGGAGCGTCCACGGACAGGTGCAGCACGTCGAGCGGATCTTTCTGGTCGTAGGTCAGGAACTTGTAAAATTCGTCGTACTGTTCCTTCTTGATGGAGAACTTGGGCTCGCGCCACAGGGCGGGCGTCGTGTTCACGCGTTCGCCGTCCACGAGGATGGGGAAGGGGATGAAGCTCGAATGCGTGCGGATGATCCCTTCGATGCGGTATTTTTCCAGAAACTCCTTGTCGCCTTCCTTGATGAAGGCCCGGATGGTGGTGCCGCGCTTGATGTCGGCCTGATCCGGGGCTTCCTCCACGGTAAACGTGCCGGTCCCGTCGGAAATCCAGCGGTAGGCGGGGCCGTCGCCGGTGGCGGAGAGCGAGGTCACTTCAACCTTGTCCGCGACCATGAACACGGAATAGAAGCCGATGCCGAAGCGTCCGATGATGTTGGAAGCGTCGCTGGTCGTGCCGTCTTCGGCGGTCTGGGTGTGTTCCTTGAGGAAGGCTTCCGAACCGGAGTGGGCGATGGTCCCGAGGTTTTCGATCATCTCGTCGCGGGTCATGCCGATGCCTGTATCGGTGATGGTTAGGCAATTCTGCACTTTGTCCGAAGAGATCCGGATTTCGAGCGGCAAGTCGGCATCCCGGATGGCCTCGTGCTGCGTCTGGCTCTGGAGGAAACGCAGCTTGTCCAGCGCGTCCGAGGCGTTGGAAATGAGCTCACGCAAAAAAATCTCCCGGTTGGAATACAGGGAGTGGGTGAGGATATTCAGAACCTTACGGGTTTCGGCACGGAATTCATGATTGGTGGTCTGTTCAGACATGGGAATCCTCCTGCAAAATCTTGGCCGGGATGCGCCCGGCGATCCAGCCCCAAAAATAAGTTTGCCTGTTGAATCGTCAAGGGGAGGGCAGCTCATGATAAGGTTTGAAAGAGTGGAGAGAATTGGGGAGGGGAGGGAAAACTTTTCTGAAGAAAAGTTTTCCCTCCCCTCCCCAAACCCCACTTTCCAAAGACTTTTGACTTTATCGAATCCCTGTTCGCAGGTTTTTGGGGATAGATTGCTGTTGGAGTAGCACCATTGCAAAGTTGAAGCGCGTTAGAGGGCGATGGATTCCAGATCGTCCGGGACGAAGAGGTTGCCGGAGAAGTATTGGCGGCCTTCGGCCGTGTACAGCGTTTTGCGCTCGGGGAGGCGGGTGTCTTCGGTATGCCAGAGCACGAGGTTCTCCACGCCGAGCTCCGTTGCCGTTTCGCAGGCTTCACGGACCGTGCTGTGGTGCTTTTCGTAGGGCTTGAAGCGGTCGCGGTCCGCATAGAGGCAGAAAGCTTCACTGAGGAGCCAGCCGCTGCCAGCCGCGTATTTCCGGCCTCGGGGCGTACAGGGTTCGTCGCCGAGGCAGGAGAGCTTTTTGCCGCTGTGAAGGCCCAACATGAAGCCAAACTGCTTCGCCTTGGTGGAACCGATGTCGAAGAAGGTTGCCCGGTAGCTTCCGAACGGGCGTTCCTCACCGTCCCCGACAGGGACGATAAGGATGCGGTCGCCAATGTACTGCGTCATACTGGCGGGTAAGGTCATGTCCGCGACGGAGTGGACGACTCCGGCGAGTTCATCATGGCAATACAGCGTAAACGTCCCCTCGTAGCTTCCTCCCCGGATGTTCTGGGCAACGGAGCGGAGCATCCAGATCATCCCGAAAAGATGATCGGTGTGGCAATGGGTCAGGAACGCGTGATGGATGTCGGAGGGCCGGATGCCCGCCCGTTCAAGCTGGGTGAAGATGGCGTTGCCGCCGCCGGCATCCACAAGCAAGGGCTCCTTGCCGTCAAGAAGGATGAAACACGTGTTGTAACAGCGCGTGGCCCCGGCGTTGCCGGTCCCGAGGACAATGAGTTTTTCCATGATATCCGCCGGAAGCGTTGTGATGGACAGTATGAAAAGAGCCGTATGCGTCGCTCGCCGTTTGGCCAGCCACGGAATTCATTGCAAAGAAAGAAATACCCGCAAAGATGATAGAGAGAACCGCGCCGTTCCGCAAGAATGGGAAAACGGCCTTTTCCCGATCCCGAACAAGCCCCACCTCAAACGGCACAAAAAAAGCCGGACGACTCCGGCAGAACGTGTTCCTATCAGCAGAATGAAACGATAATACGCATAAAATACAGCCGATCAAAACGCTTTGAACCTTCTTCTTATCCCTTTCCTTCCATACGGCAGGAACTCCTTCCGCGCGGCCTCCCCACCAGCCGAAAGTCTTTGGAGGGAGAGAGGAGGGGGGGGGAGGGGAGAGGGAACCTTTCTCCAGAAAGGTTCCCTCTCCCC
>OKSH01000074.1_pt1 | contig 88510 bp, 83 predicted proteins | sample 1601231 | NCBI WGS metagenome assembly OKSH01 (sample SAMEA3541596, study PRJEB24748) | human gut metagenome | biome: human gut; feature: human-associated habitat; material: faeces | place: China | collected 2012
GCTGTCTATAATAACGTGCTCACGAATTGCGCAACACGGTCATGTTGCGCCTGCGAAGACTTTCCGGCCTGTGTAGCAGTAATGTATCTGACACTGCGAACAGGTTGCGAAAGACACTGTAGTAAAAATCCTCTGCCGTTCCCCTTTTTCGAAGCGGTCACATGTCGGCAATCTGCGCCAGACTAACTAATAAGGGAAAGGTAGGAGTTCAAAGAGGAAGGGCACTCATTTAATCCGCGCACGGCGCGGGAAAAAGGTTTAGCAGCCTACGGGCAAACCGCAGGTGTCCCTTCCTCTTTGTCCCCGCCGCGGACGTGGCAGTCTCCCGCGCTCCGCAGAGCGCAGTTTCCCGCTGAATGTCAGCAAAAACTCTCCGCCCGTTAGGGTGCACCGCCTGCGCGGTTCAAATACCCCGCTCAGCCGGTGCAGAAAAAGGTGCCGCCCGGAAAGGGCGAACACGCTTACGCAGTTCGTGTGCCCCAGTCAGCCAGTGCCTGTTAACCGATCAGATGTTCCATCTTATCCGCTGTTTTGTGCATCGCATGCTCCGCCTTACGCGCCGCGTGCTGCGCACTTCTCCGCATCGACGGATTGAGCATCGCGCCGGCCGCTACCATCGAAACCACCGCGCCTGCCATCGCTCCGGTCGCAATGCCGGAAACAAAAGGTGAAATTCGCATAAAAGATCTACCGCCTTTCATAAAGTTTATAGAATCAGTATGCCCGCTCGTCCCTCAAATTTTGCACAGCAAAAAAATGCTTGTTTGGCACAATCGACTATTTACAATCGCATGTTCATATTATATAATATATCTAACAATCCGCCTTTAAGGTGCGGCCTGTGAGCCGCGCAAGGCAGAAAACAGTGCATACGCCGTCAGCCGTAAGACAAGGGGGACAGGTGTAGTATTTCGTGCGGCTTTCTGCTAATTGTTGTGGCGGAGAGTCATTTTTTTGCATTTTTGAAGGGAGGCGGCAGATTGACCGAACCGAAGATCATACTCGATCAGGATGGCATTCGCCGTGCACTGACCCGCATCGCGTTCGAAATCGTGGAAAAAAACAAGGGCGCGGAGCACCTGCTGCTCGCCGGTGTGAAAACACGCGGTATCTATCTGGCACAGCGCATTGCTGCCAAGCTGGGCGAGGTTGAAGGCACGGCACCTCCTGTGCTCGAGCTGGACGTTACGCCGTGGCGCGATGACGTGCCGCGCACGGACGCTCCTCTGCCCGATCTCGATCCGCGCATTGCAGGCGCGACCGTCATCATCGTGGACGATGTGCTGTACACCGGACGCACCGTGCGTGCCGCCATCGAAGCCATCTCTCACCGAGGACGCGCCGAGCGCATACAGTTGGCTGTACTGGTCGACCGCGGTCACCGCGAACTGCCGCTGCGGCCGGATTATATCGGCAAAAACCTGCCTACCGCGCGTGATGAACGCGTTTTTGTCCGCCTGACCGAAGTGGACGGCGAAGACAGTGTAAACATACAAGCTCGCAATCCGTAAAACAACATCGCACCTGAGAAAGGAAGAACCGAATGTCTATCCAAACCTTAGTAGAAAAGATCAAGGAAAAGGGCAACCCGACCGTAGCCGGCCTGGACGCTCGACTGGAGTACATCCCGCAGCATATTTCGGGACGCAACATGATGCTGCACGGCGAAACGCTGCGTGCTGCCGCTGAGAGCGTCGTAGCCTTCAACTGCGGCCTGATCGACGCACTGTGCGACATTGTTCCGGCCGTAAAGCCGCAGGCTGCGTATTACGAGCTGCTCGGCTCCTACGGTGCGATGGCACTCAAGGAGACCATCGACTACGCACACGCCAAGGGCATGTACGTTATCGGCGATATCAAGCGCAACGACATCGGCGCTACCGCAACCGCTTACGCAGAGGCTTACCTTGGCAAGACCCGCGTCGGCGATACCGAGATCGCATCGTACGGCTGCGATTCGGTTACCGTAAACGGCTATCTCGGCACCGACGGCGTAGAGCCGTTCCTCAAGGAGTGCCGCAGCCGCGAGAAGAGCCTGTTTATGCTGGTCAAGACCTCCAACCCGTCCTCCGGCGAGCTCCAGAACCGCGATATGGAGGGCAAGCCGCTCTACGCCCGCATGGCGGAGATGGTAGCAAAGTGGGGCGAGGGTCTGGATACGCCGTGCGGCTACAACCAGATCGGTGCCGTAGTCGGCGCAACCTATCCCGAAGAACAGAAGATCATCCGTGAGCTGCTGCCGAAGTCCTACTTCCTCGTACCGGGCTACGGCGCGCAGGGCGCAACCGCAAAGGACATTGCAAATGCATTCAACGACGACGGTCTCGGTGCTATCGTAAACTCCTCCCGCGGCATCATGTGCGCATGGAAGAAAACCGGTAACAACGGCGAGGACTATAAGGAAGCCGCCCGCGCAGAAGCTATCCGGATGCGCGACGACATCGTAAACGCGATTAAGTGATTATAGGGGGTATCCAATACCCCCTATATACAAAAATCAGTTCCAGTAGAAACTGATTTTTGATACCCCCGGACGCGGCCCAAGGCCGCTGAGTCGAGGTATAAAAAGTCAGGCGCATGTCCCGACTTTTTATGAACGCAGCAAGTTGCGTTCTATTACAATAGAAATTCCGCGAATTTCATTTAGGAGCGTGTGGATATAGTGAAAAAAGCATACTTACTGCTGGCGGACGGCACTCTGTTCGAGGGTACCGCAGTCGGCTACGAAGGACAGAGCATCGGTGAGGTCGTATTCAACACCGGCATGGCAGGCTATCAGGAGGTTCTGACCGACCCGTCCTACTACGGTCAGGTCGTTACCATGACCTACCCGCTCATCGGCAACTACGGCATCAACTTTGACGATTACGAGTCCCGCAAAAGCTGGGTTTCCGGCTTTATCATGCGCGAGATGTGCGAATATCCGTCTAACTGGCGCTGCAAGGTAACGCTCGACGAGTACCTCAAGGCGCAGAAGGTTGTCGGTCTGGCCGGCATTGATACCCGCCGACTGACCCGCAAGCTGCGCGGCGAGGGCGTTATGAACGGCGTGATCTACACCGAGGGCTTTGAGCCGGACGAGCAGACCATCGCAGAAATGAAGGCTTACGTTGTCAAGGATGCGGTTAAGACCGTTACCTGTGCGGAGAACATCGTTTACCCGGCTGATGGCGAAACCAAGTACCGCATCGCGCTGTTCGACTACGGCGTAAAGTACAACATCGAGCGTGAGCTGTGCAAGCGCGGCTGCGAAGTCACGGTTGTTCCGGCATACACCAAGCCGGAGGACGTAGTCGGCAAGTACGACGGCGTGATGCTGTCCAACGGCCCCGGCGACCCGGCGGAGAACGTCGAGATCGTGGCAAACCTCAAGGAGCTGCTGAAGTCCGATATGCCGATCTTCGGCATCTGCCTCGGTCACCAGCTGCTGGCACTGGCTATCGACGCAAAGACCACCAAGCTGAAGTACGGCCACCGCGGTGTCAATCATCCGGTAAAGGACATCGACGCGGACCGCACCTACATCACCTCGCAGAACCACGGCTATGCCGTTGTAGGCGAGTCGGTCGATCCGAAGATCGCCCGCGTGCGCTATGTCAACCTGAACGACGGCACCGTTGAGGGTCTCGAGCACATCGGCCGTCCGGTATTCACCGTTCAGTACCACCCGGAGGTATGCCCCGGCCCGATGGATACCTCGTATCTGTTTGATAAGTTCATCGAAAATATTGAAAAGTCGAAAGGAGGCGCTCAGTAATGCCGCTGCGCAAGGATATTCATAAGGTAATGGTACTGGGCTCCGGCCCGATCGTTATCGGTCAGGCTGCCGAGTTCGACTATGCAGGCACGCAGGCGTGCCGCGCACTGCGCGAGGAGGGTCTGGAGGTTGTTCTGGTAAACTCCAACCCGGCAACCATCATGACCGACAAGGCTATGGCGGACAAGGTCTACATCGAGCCGATGACCGTCGAAGCCGTTCAGGAGATCATCAAAAAGGAACGTCCGGACTCTCTGCTGCCCAACCTCGGCGGTCAGACCGGTCTGAACCTCGCCATGGAGCTGTGCGAGAACGGTTTCCTTGATAAAATGGGCGTAAAGCTGCTCGGCGCTAATCCGACCACCATCGCAAAGGCAGAGGACCGCCAGATGTTCAAGGACACCATGGAGAAGATCGGCGAGCCGATCATTGCCTCCAAGGTTGTTCACTCGGTTGAGGATGCGGTTGATTTCACCCGTGAGATCGGTCTGCCGGTCATCATCCGTCCGGCGTACACGCTCGGCGGCACCGGCGGCGGCATCGCCTACACCTGGGAGCAGCTGCGCGAAATTGCGGCCTCCGGCATCATGTACTCGCGTGTTGATGAGATTCTGGTCGAGAAGTGCATCGCAGGCTGGAAGGAGATCGAGTACGAGGTCATGCGCGACCACAAGGGCAACGCCATCACCATCTGTAACATGGAGAACGTTGACCCGGTCGGCGTACACACCGGCGACTCTGTCGTAGTTGCGCCGTCGCAGACCCTGTGCGACAAGGAATATCAGATGCTCCGTACCTCCGCACTCAACATCATCACCGAGCTCGGCATCGAGGGCGGCTGCAACGTGCAGTACGCGCTCAACCCGGAATCCTTCGAGTACGCCGTAATCGAGGTAAACCCGCGTGTTTCCCGTTCCTCTGCACTGGCTTCCAAGGCAACCGGCTACCCGATTGCAAAGGTAACCGCAAAGATTGCAGTCGGCTATGGCCTGGATGAGATCTCCAACGCCGTTACCGGCAAGACCAAGGCATGCTTCGAGCCGACCCTCGACTACTGCGTTGTCAAGTTCCCGCGCTGGCCGTTTGACAAGTTCGTTTACGCGGACAACACTCTCGGCACCCAGATGAAGGCCACCGGCGAGGTTATGGCCATCGACAACAGCTTTGAGGGCGCACTGATGAAGGCCGTTCGCGGCTGTGAGATCAAGCTGGACAGCATGATTGCCCCGCACATCCAGAAGCAGTCTGACGCCGAGATTAAGAAGGGCGTGGCACGCACAGACGATCAGCGTCTGTTCCACATCTGCGAGGCTCTGCGCCGCGGCATCATGACCATTGAGGAGATTCACGACATCACCACGATGGACGTGTTCTTCCTGCATAAGTTCCAGAACATCATCGACATGGAGAAGGAGCTGGCTGCAGCTGACAAGATCGACTCCGATCTGTATCTCCGCGCCAAGAAGATGGGCTTCCTCGACAAGACCATCGAGCAGCTGTCCGGTAAGGACATTTCGGACGTTAAGCGTCTGCCGGTATACAAGATGGTTGATACCTGTGCCGCTGAGTTCGAGGCAGAGACCCCGTATTACTACTCCACCTACGATGATGAGACCGAGGTTGCACCTCCGTCCGGCAAGAAGAAGATTCTGGTACTTGGCTCCGGTCCGATCCGTATCGGTCAGGGCATCGAGTTCGACTACTGCTCGGTTCACGCTGTCTGGGCGCTGCAGAAGCTGGGCTGCGAGACCGTTATCATCAACAACAACCCGGAGACCGTTTCCACTGACTTTGACACCGCAGACCGTCTGTACTTCGAGCCGCTGACACCGGAGGACGTTACCGGCGTTGTCGAGGCCGAGAAGCCGGATTACGCTATCGTACAGTTCGGCGGTCAGACCGCCATCAACCTTGCGGCTCACCTTGAGAAGCTCGGTGTTCCGATCCTCGGCACGCCGGCATGGTCGATTGACGCCGCTGAGGACCGTGAAAAGTTCGACGTTATCCTCGAAAAGTGCGGTATCCCGCGTCCGGCAGGCCACACGGTTATGACCGAGGAGGAGGCTGTCAAGGCGGCTGACGAGCTTGGCTATCCGGTTCTCGTTCGTCCGTCCTACGTTCTGGGCGGTCAGGGCATGGAGATTGCCTACAAGGAGGCCGATGTCCGTGAGTTCATGCAGGTTATCACCCGCAACAAGGTTGAGAACCCGGTTCTGGTCGATAAGTACATGATGGGCCGCGAGATCGAGGTCGATGCCATCTGCGACGGCGACGACATCCTCATCCCGGGTATCATGGAGCACTTCGAGCGCGCAGGCGTTCACTCCGGCGACTCCATCTCCATCTATCCGTCCATCAACATCGAGCAGAAGCACAAGGACACCCTCGTTAAGTACACCGAGGCTCTGGCAAAGAACCTTGCTGTTCTCGGTCTGGTCAACATCCAGTTCGTTCTGTACAACGATCAGATCTACGTTATCGAGGTAAACCCGCGTTCGTCCCGTACCGTGCCGTACATCTCCAAGGTTACCGGCGTGCCGATGGTCGATCTGGCTACCCGCTGCATGTTCGGTGAAAAGCTGAAGGACATGGGCTGCGGCACCGGTCTGCATCCGGAGAGCGACCACTACGCCGTCAAGGTTCCGGTATTCTCGTTCCAGAAGCTGCGTGATCTGGATACCCAGCTTGGCCCTGAGATGAAGTCCACCGGCGAGGTGCTCGGCGTTGCCAAGACCTTCCGCGAGGCACTGCTCAAGGGTCTGACCGGCGCAGGCTTCCAGATGAAGAAGAAGGGCGCTGTCCTGATCTCGGTCCGTGATTCGGACAAGCAGGAGGCAATCCGCATCGGTGAGCGCTTCGAGGCTCTTGGTTTTGATATTTACGCTACCAGCGGCACCGCAAACGTGCTCAACCGTCACATGGTCGCCACTAACGCCATCCGCAATGTGGATGAGCCGTCCCCGAACATCATCGACCTGATCGAGTCCGGCAAGATTGACTACGTTGTTGCTACCTCGGTCAAGGGCCGTCATCCGGAGCTTGGCTCGGTACACATCCGCCGTACCGCGGTAGAGCGTGCAATCCCGTGCCTGACCTCGATGGATACGGTTTCCGCGCTGCTGCGCTGCCTGGAGGGCGATATTAAGATTGAAAACTGCGAAATGGTTGATATCAACACCATCTGATTGCAGTGAAATAAAACAGAAACCCGAAGGGAGGAACTTCGTAAAGAAGTTTCTCCCTTCGGGTTTTATAATCCGCCGGAGTAGATGCGCCGTATGAACAGCATCCGGAAACGCGCAAAGGAAATGGAAAAATCATTTTAGTCTCTTGTATAGCGTAAGAAAACAGAAACGGTGCAGTCAATAAGACTACACCGTTCCGAAAAATGTTAAATCGAGCTGCAAAAGCTGTCTTGGGGTATCTTCTTTGTAGAGGGTGCCCAAAATCGACTGCTTTTTATTATGCTGTTGTACGAGAAAAATTAGTCCTCGTCGTCGATCTCCAGGTAATCCTCAAGATCCTTGAACAGTGCGGTCGGATCAACATCGTCCTCGAGAACGATCTGAAGCGGCTCGTTCAGGGACAGCAGGAACATACCGAGCAGGCTCTTTGCGTCTACCATACCGCTCTTGCCGTGAATCCAAATATCAAAACCGTAACGAGTTACGATCTTGTTGATCTTCTGAATGTCGTCCGTATTCTTTACACGGATACCTCTGGTCATAATAACTACCTCCTGAGATTGTACTTCGTGAAACCCTTTTATGTTAGTTTCATTATAGCATAAAACAGCAGAAAGAAAAGAGGTTTTTGTAGATTTTCTCATTTTTCAGCGTTTTTCGCTTAACATAAGCACAATTTCTCAATTATTTAGGCACTATTCACAGACTATAGACTGTATGTTTGTGCATAGTGTTGAGTCTCTCGATCGGATGATTCGTGAGAAGCGACAAAAAGCTGTACAGAAAATCGTATATTCTGTCAGGCAGGATTTTACTTACCCAGTGAAACAGCGTGATCCCGCTGTGACAGGCGGCCTTTCCCTGCGGTATGCAGCAACAGCACGGCGGCGATTACTGCGGTCAGCACCTCCGCGATGGGGAACGCCAGCCACACGCCGGCCGGCAGCAGGTGCGCGAACAGCCATGCCGCCGGCAGTACAAAGATCAGCTGACGCAGCAGCGACACGAGCAGCGACTGCACACCGCCCTCGATGGCCTGGAACACGCCCTGTATGGCAATGTTTGCACCTGCGAACACAAAGCTGACCGCCAGCACACGCAGACCGGTCACGCACAAGCCCATCGTGCCTGCGGACAGTGAGAAAATACCTGCCAGCGGCTGCGCCAGAATTTCTACAGCCGCAGTGCAGACCAGCATGAGAACAATGGTGTACATCAGACCGCAGCGCACGCCCTCGCGGATGCGTTTCGCGTTCTGCATGCCGTAGCTGAACGACACAATCGGCGTAATCGCGTCACGCAGACCGAACGCCGCGAACAAAACGAACTGCTGAATTTTGTACACAATGCCATAAGCGGTGACATACGAACTGTCCAGACTGCCGAAAATCAGATTGACACAATAATTCATTACACTCATCGCGCCCTGTGCTATGATGGCCGGTACGCCGATGGAGTAAATCTCGCCGACGATACTGCGGCGCAGGCACAGAGCCTTGCGGCTGAACGGCAGTTCCCTGTTCAGCCGGAAATGGAACACGGCTGCCAGAGCCAGAGACGCAATCTGACCGAGCACGGTCGCCCATGCCGCACCTGCTACGCCCAGCTTCGGACAGCCGAGCAGACCGTAGATCATGATCGGGTCAAGCACGATGTTCGTCAGTGCGCCTGCCACCTGTGCAATCGTGGAATAGAGTGAGCGGCCGGTCGCCTGCAGGGTTTTCTCAAACACTGAGAAGAACAGAATGCCGAACGATGCCATACAGCAGATGCGCAGGTACTGACTGCCCATCGCCAGAGCGATCGGGTCGCTCGTCTGCGAGCCGATGTACGCACCCGCACCGAACGCGCCGAACAGCAGGCACACCGCATAAATAATCCCCATGAGCGTCATCGCATTGCCTGCCGCTGCCCCCGCCTTCTCTCGGTCACCCTGACCAAGCGCGCGCGCAATAAGCGCATTTGCGCCGACACCGGTGCCGATGCCGACGGCGACCATCATCATCTGCACCGGAAATGCAAGTGTCAGCGCGTTGACCGCGATCTCGCCGTTTTCCGCCATGTTTGCCACAAAATAGCTATCCACAATGTTGTAGACCGCCTGCAGCATCATGGATAGTATCATCGGTGTGCCCATCTGCAGCATGAGCCGTCCTACCGGCGCGGTCGCCATTCGTTTTTCTGCCTTGTTCCGATCCATATCGAAACCTCCTGATTGGATTTTCGGAGTCTTTACGGAAAGCTGCCACAACCTGTCTTTTGCACAAAAGAAAAAAGTGCGTAAATCCATCTGGATTTACGCACTTCTGCTACTCGACTGCTTTATTTTATCAGCGTTTTTCACACTTGTCAAGCGGTTAGACCGGATACTTCCGGAAGATTCCCGGTGCAACGCCGACGTTCTTGCGGAAGCTGTGAATGAAATTCTCCTCGCTGTTGTAGCCGGTCGCGTAGGCGATTTCCTTGACCGACAATTCGGTGGACGCCAGCATATACTTCGCCTTATCAATGCGACGCAGCACGATGTACTCATACGGTGAATAGCCGGTCCGCGCCTTGAACTGCCGTGAGAAATGCGATGGACTCAGGCTGACGGCTGCTGCTGCGTCCTGCACGCCGATCGGCTCGAACAAATGCCGGTTCATATAACGGATGGCCTGCGCAATACGGTCGCCGCCTGCGGTGCTCTCGGTGGTCTCGTCCAGCAGGAGCAGGCACAGCAGTCGGTGGATCAGCTGTGAGCACCGTGCCTCGCTCAGCCGCGCGTCCTCGGCGCAGGCGCTCCGCAGAGAATCCAGCATTTGCGCAATCTCCGCCGGTGCGGCCGGCGAAAATGCCCTGCGGCCGCGTGCCTGCAGGATTTTCTGATAGAACGCGCGGGCATTCAGGCCGTTGAACAGCAGCCAGGTGAACTCCAGTCCGTCCGAGGCGGCATAGCTGTATGGCTCACGGCAGTCGAACAGCACGATCTGTCCGGCTCCGGCGATGGCAGGCGTACCGTTCAGCGTCAGCTCCATTGCGCCATCATGCACAAAAAACAGCATGATATTTTGGTTGTGGTCACCCTGCAGGGCAATTTCCGACCGGTGATTGAAGGAATACCGGCTGTTGCAGAAGTAATGTCCGAGCCGCGTCGGGTAATAAAAAAGCTCCTTTGCAAGCGAAGACGGCGTAAAAAAGTATCGTTCCGATGTCTGATGGACACCTAATTCGGGAATCAGCATAGCGGTCACTCTCCTTGCCTCTATCCTATCAGAAGTATCCGTTTGATGCAATAGCGAATAGCAGGATTTCGCATGTTTAGGGTGATTTGTATCATTGGCAAGACGGCAGAAACGCTTTATAATAGAGCCATCAAACAGGGAAGCCACCCTTGATATGGCAAACAGACAAGGAGGATCATTCTTATGAAAATCGCATTTGACGTTGACGTTCTTGCCAAGCAGATGTCCATCAACGATTATGTTCACAAGGTAGCTGACTGGGGCTACAAGTACATCGAGCAGTCCCCGCATCCGCGCATTAACCCGTTCTACAAGCACCCGCTGTTCTCCAAGGAGTGCCAGCAGGAGTACAAGCAGGCTCTCAAGGAGACCGGTGTAGAGATTTCCTCTTTCATCGTTGTTTACCGCTGGTCCGGCCCGACCGAGGAGCAGCGCCAGCACGCAGTTGCAAACTGGAAGCGCATGATTGAGATCGCGGTTGACATGGGTGTACCGGTCATCAACACTGAGTTCTCCGGCGACCCGAACCAGCAGGAGATCTGCAACGGCATGTTCTTCAAGTCTATGGAGGAGCTTCTCCCGATCATCGAGCGTGAGGGCATCCGCGTAGAGTGCCAGTCCCATCCGTATGACTTCGTAGAGCTGAACGACGAGGCCTGTGACATCGTTAAGTCCTTCCGTTCCAAGAACCTGGGCTACGTTTACTCCGCATCCCACGGCTTCTTCTACGATCAGGGCAAGGGCGACGTTCGCCACATGCTGAAGTACGCCGGCGATGAACTGACCCACGTTCTTCTGGCTGACACCTGGAACCAGACCAAGGACTGCCGCTACATCGTAAATCCGCCTTGGCTGAACCAGCACGGCCGTGCTGACTACACCATCCATCAGCACACCGCTATGGGTGAAGGCGAGGTTGATTTCGACGGCATCTTCGAGACCCTGCGTGAGATGGACTTCGCGAACAAGCAGCTGAAGCCGGACGCACCGAAGGTTGGCGGCGACAATATCATCTGCGTATCCTACTTCGGCTTCCCGGAGAAGATGGATCAGCAGGCTCCGGAGGCACTCGACCGCATCAAGCACGAGCTGCTGTAAAGAATACTTCCTGAATACACAAAAGGACTTGGGTTTTCACTCAAGTCCTTTTTCATTCGGCAGATAAAAACGGACAAACCGCTTTGGTTTGTCCGTTATATTTTTATTCTCCGCAGCCGGGACAGTCGGAACAGTCACCGCACTCGGTGCCTTCCGCGGCCTTGCGATCCTCATAGGCGCGCAGCGTGCCTTCGGTTATGTGGCTGAGAGCCGCCAGCCGCTCATTTACCATATCCCACAGGCACATCGGCAAATGGTCGCGGTGTCCGCGGTGGATAGTCACGCACTCGAAGCAGTTGCCATGATGGCGGCACGCCTCCTTGCACGGGCAGTGGTCACCGGATTCGCGCACCTGACGCAGAAATTCCAGCTTGATCTTGAGCGCTTCTTCCTTCTTGCCCTCGCGGTCAAGGTCGTTCTGCAGGATGGCCAGCTCGTTTCCGTCTATTTTCATAAGTATCGCTCCTCTATATATTGCACTGTATTGCATTTCCATCATAGCAGAGTTTTGACAGTTTCGTCAAAGCAACTTTACCCAAAACCGTGTTTTCGTGCAGTTATACAGATTTTCAGCGTTTATTTTATCTATTTTGCCATTGACAAAAAGAACAGAATAAAGCCCTCATTCACAGACACATGAACGAGGGCTTTTACTTCCAAATCTCCATAGATCCTCTTTTCCCGACAGGATATTTCCCATCGCATTTGGATTGGTATTCGGTTGTTTTTTCGGCATCTTTCGATCTTACGTTCGCGGAACCGCCCGGCTAAGGTTCGTTTACTGCACAAACTACATAGTCCGTTTGGTTGCCTTTCCTACATTCGGGAACTCTATTTCCAGTGGGTGATGCGTCACTGCTCGGCGGAAGATGTGATACAGCCTGCCTTGTCGAACCGGATTTTACTCGGACTTTGATATTATCTCGTTCCGATGCGGTATGTCTATGCTGCAGATACTCATCAGTATGCCCATCGGCGGATGCAGCATCCGGCAGGTATCATAAGATACTTCGTTTTGTTCGCCGGCGCATCAAATATCAGGGTTCTGTCATGTATGAACCTTACTTTCCTGCTGCCTCGATCCGCTTGACTGTCTTAGTATGCCATGTACGGATAGTTAAATTCACGAGGATAGCTTCCCCAAAGTTACCGTTGTTGTTACCTTTGCTTAGAAGCCGATCGCGCTTTTCAGGCGGTTCAAATTGTGGAATTGGAACTCGCTCATTTTTTCAGCTATCACCTTGATCGTTTCGGTCACAGCGCCGCGGCGAGTCCCGCGAACTGGTAAGATGCCTCTTCTGATACCATTGGACTCACCTCTTTCGTGGGTATCAAACCGGATTGACATCCTTCAGATTAGATGAAGGTTTGCGCCTTTTGGAGTAAAACCCCTGTTTTACTTTGCCTTTGGTGTTTGCCTTTATCTTTTCTGTGTCATTATAATATCATTAATATTGCACAACGTCAAGCGTTTTTTACGACTTTTTAGACTGCATATTGCACAACAAAAATCCGTTCATTTCGGTGATTTGGCTCTTTTCTCCAAGTGTGGGATTTGGTATAATAAAAGTGTTAGGGCTTGCGAAGCGAGCGGAATCTGCGCTGACGCCGCGCGGGGCGCGGCATGGGTATGTCGCGCAACTCGTTGGTCTGGATATAACGGATGACACCTCCGAGTTACAATTATCAGTAATCTTTACCGTAGGGTGCAACGTCCTCGGCACACCGTTACTTTCTGAACTGCACCATCTGCATCGCAGGGGCGGTCATTGGCCGTCCACGCAACGTGAGGACATTACTTAAGGCAACACCGCAAAATTTATTTGCAAATCGCTCTTGTTCAATTATGCGGTATTGTCTTAACTCCCACTTGGTAGGAGCTCTTCACTCTAATTTCTAATCACTAACTACTAATCCCAAAAGGAGGCTATTGCAGTGGAAAACTTTAGCTTTTATATGCCGACACGCTTATTTTTCGGTGCCGGATCGGTCAAGCGTCTGGCCAAGGCACGTCTGCCGCAGGGCACGGGTCTGATCATCACCGGCGGCACCTCCACCACCAAACTGGGCTATGTGGCCAAGGTGGCGGATACGCTGGCGGAGGCCGGTCACCCGACCGTGGTATACAACAGGGTACAGCCAAACCCGACGATCGAGGGTGTGCGCGAGTGCGCTGCGCTCTGCCGTGAGCAGAACATTGCATTTGTTGTCGGTCTCGGCGGCGGCTCGTCCATCGACACGGCCAAGGCGGTTGCCATTATGGCGACCAACGACGGCGACTGGTGGGACTACATTCACGGCGGCACGGGCGGCGGCAAGCGCATGGTCAATGCCGGACTGCCGATTGTTGCCATTCCGACGACCGCAGGCACAGGCACGGAGGCCGACCCGTTCACGGTTATCACCAACGGCGAGGAAAAGATCGGCGGCGGCGGCGAGAAGTGCTTCCCGACCATTTCGATCGTCGATCCGGATTTTATGATGACCGTTCCGCCGCATCTGACGGCATACCAGGGCTTTGACGCATTCTTCCATGCGGCCGAAGGCTATCTGGCTAAGACTGCAAGCCCGATGAGCGACATGTTCGCGCTGCAGGCAATTGCGCTGATTGGCAAATCGCTGGCAACGGCTGTTAAGAACGGCGGCAACGCCGATGCACGCGCGGATGTGGCACTGGCGAACACGCTGGCAGGTTTTGTCGAAACGCTGTCGAGCTGCAGCGGCGAGCACGCCATCGAGCATGCGCTGAGCGCATTCCATCCCGATCTGCCGCACGGCGCGGGTCTGATCATGCTGTCCAAGGCATACTGGAGCCGCTTCAAGGACACCTCGGCTGACCGCCTGCAGGCCATTGCACACGCACTCGGACGTGCGGACGGCGATTTTCTCGCTGCGCTGGCTGAGCTGCAGCAGGCGTGCGGCGTGGACAAGCTGCGCCTGTCCGACTACGGCGTAAAGCCGGAGGATGCAGGCGAACTTGCTGACAACGCAGCAAGCACCATGGGCGCCCTGTTCCGTGTCGATCCGCGCACGCTGTCCCGCGAGGAGATTATAGACATCATCACCGAAAGCATTTAAGCGAATACGCTGAGAGCGGACCGATTGGTCCGCTCTTTTTTCGATAACGGCAGTTGCTAACACATTTTCGCGCGATAGCGCGTGTTAAATAGCATTTGCATTGCAAATGCCAGCCCGTAGGCCTCTATCCTTAAAAATATTTAATGAGAGCAAAATTCGGGGCGTGTACCGCGCAGCGCGGCCAAGAAGCCGCGCAAGGATAGCGCCGACTTTTTGACTTTGGGAGGGAGAAAGTTTCAACCAACGGGCGGAACTTTCGGACGACTTTGGAACGGCCCACAGTCCGTTCCTCTTGTCGGCGAAACTATAGTTTCGCGACAGCTTTGTGTCGTTTGCGTTACATCTGTGTTACACTGCTTGTATTGCCGCCAGATCATGCTATAATAGTCACAGAGTATGATATACGTCATACATCTATTAGCTTGCGGCTCTGCCGCAGACAAGGAGGTACACTCTATGAAATTTCAACAGGTAATGGCATTTTTCCTCACCGGTGCAGTGGCACTCTCCATGAGCACCACCGCGCTCGCTGCCGACCTTCCGGATAACGTTGATACCACCGTATCCACCACACAGGCCGCCGATAAGCAGGAAAACAACCTTTACACCAAGAGCGACAAGGACCTGACCGATGCCGAGTTCGAGCAGAAATACGAGCTGCCGGAGAACTCGTGGTTCACGCCCGCAGTCCGCTATGTGATTGAGAACAACATCATGCTGCCGGCGGGTCATATCGACGGTAAAGAATATTTCCCGTGGTTCAATCCGGCGGAGAACCGTTATGCGGTTGCCAACGCGATTTATAACAGCGCAAAGCTCATTGACCCTGAACTGACTGCATCCTACGCGGGCATGGCCATCAAGGAAGCACCTGACTACAACCAGATTTATGAATCTGATCGTCCCGGCATGACATTCTGCTTTGAATCCGGCATTATGACCGGTGACAGCCAGCACTACCTGCGTCCCTATGACTCCATCTCCCGTCAGGAGTTTGCGGTAGTGCTGCAGCGCTACATTACGCTGCTCGAAAAGGCCGGAAAGATTACGGTTTCGACTGATACGAGTGTGAATACCGCGTTTACCGATGCTTCTTCGCTCGCTCCGTGGGCGAAGGATGCCGTTGCGTTCTGTCAGACCAACAAGCTGATGAACGGCGACAATCACGGCGCATTCAATCCCAAGGGACAGATTAAGTCGGTTGAGCTGGCACAGGTGCTGTACAACCTGTCTCAGCAGATCAAATAATGTGCAAAACCACCTGTTATCACTGATAACAGGTGGTTTTTCTATGTCTTTGGGGCGTCAATTTCACGTCACAGTTTTCAGTCAAAACGCGAATTATCAAAATACGGTTTATCTGCTATAATGCAGATACCGAGAGACAGCTTCCGCGAAAGAGGTAACAGCTCATGAAAAAACGCATTGCATTCCTGCTGATCGTTCCGCTGCTGTGCGTGCTGGCTGCAAGTCTGAACATCAGCTATATGCCGACCGGCGGCCTGCTTTTTGTCAGCAGCACGCCGGACGATGAACTCACTGTCTGGCAGAAAACCATGCCTGACGGCACCAAAATCGCCGTTTACAACAGCGAAACCTCCATCGTATATGCGAAATACCACGGTTTGGCATACACCATCACCGAGATTCAGAAACCTGCGGACGGGCATTGGCTGCCGGAGTCCATTAAGGTCTACCGCGGTTCGTACACCTCTCCCGACAACACATAAGAGAACAGCCTCAGAGCGTGATTTTTGCACGCCTCTGAGGCTGTTTTATTTCATTCCATGATGGAAAATTCAATTTCTTCGACGGTATAGCCGTCCTCGATGATAGTCGGTGCGCGGAACAGGTCATCCTCGAGCGTATGCGGCAAATGCGCCAGACACAGGTGCAGCACGCTGCCACCGCCCTCTCTCTGCGTGAGCAGCAGCCGTCCGCCGTGCGCCTGCGCGATTTGATTGACGAGCGGCAGGCCAAGACCAAGCGGTGTGCCGCCGCGCACGAGCGCCCGGTAATCGTCCATCGAGGTGGTGCGCCGCCAGCCGGAAAGCAGGTCATCGAACTTCGCAGGATCCAGTCCCAGACCGGTATCGGCAACCGCAATCGTCACAAAATCCCGCGTATCGGTCAGCGAAACCGTGATTTCGCCGTCCTCCGGTGTTACGCGCAGCGCGTTTGTCAGCAGGTTATAGATTGCCGTACGCACCAGTCTCGCGTCAATGAGCGCGTCTGCGTGCTCCGGCACCTGTACGATGAATTTTGCACTGCCCGCAGGCGCATGCGTTTCAGCCTGCTGTACGGCATCGCGGCAGAGCGCTGACAGGTCGCAGCGCCGCAGAGAAAGCTGCTCGGTCAGCAGAGGGTCGTGCAGTAAATCCGAGTGCGTCAGTAGCCGGTACAGCCGCATGCACTGCCGCCGCAGCCCGTCTGCCAATGCAGGATCCTCCACCTGCTCGGCCTCGGCCATCAAAGCGCCCAGATAACGCGAGCTTTTGTCCTGAATGACCCGCAGGCTGCCGTCATAGGCGGCACGGTCGCGCCGCAGATACGCCAGCAGTGCACCGCCGCGGTGCGGGATCATTTCGACCGTGTAGACCGTTCCGTCGATGTCCTCCTCTGCGGTGCAGGCAGACTGTGTATTTATGCACCGGAGCAGTATATTCCGCGTGCTGCCGCTCAGGAACGGATCCAGCTCCTCCATCGGGTGCAGACCGGAAAGCTGCTGTGCCGCGTCGCTGCACCGCTCAATACGCAGCGTATCGCTCACTGCGAACAGCGCCGCATGCCGCAGCTCGGTGCGCAGCAGCAGCTCGCGGACTGCGTTGCCGTCCAGCTGCGAAAAAAATGCGTCTTCCATCATTATCCTCCCAAAACACCGTGTAATTTTACCTTTGTACTGTGGGAAAGCTGCTGTCATTCTCGATCGTGTTTTCCTGCGTCCGGTATATGCTGCGCGGTATTTGGCATACTAATCTCTGTCTTCGCGGATGTGAAAAAACAGCACGGCGCGCGCTGTGCTTTTCTCATCCCGAAAATCGGGGGATTATACAAACCGAATCCCCATATTTTGTACGATGTGTTTATTATACCACTGCCGCTACTGTCATTGCAAAGAAAATTATACAAAAATACCGGGCAGAATGACAAAAAAATCACAAATATTACACCTTGCGGCAAACTGCGCATTTAGTGTATAATAAAAACATCAACAGAGAACTTCATCAAAACATTTAGGAGGAACACTGTAAAATGGGTATCAAAGTAGGTATCAATGGCTTTGGCCGTATCGGCCGTATGGTTTTCCGCGCTGGTCTGAAGAACCCGAACATCGAGTTCGTAGCGGTAAACGATCCGTTCATGACTCCGGACTACATGGCATACATGCTCAAGTATGACACCATGCACGGTCGTTACGACGGCACCATCGAGTATGATGACAACTCCATCACCGTTGATGGCAAGAAGGTTCAGTTCTTTGCAGAGATGGACCCGAAGAACATTCCGTGGGGCAAGGTTGGCGCTGACTACGTTGTAGAGTCTACCGGCGTATTCCTGACCAAGGAGAAGGCACAGGCTCACATCGATGGCGGTGCTAAGAAGGTTATCATGTCTGCTCCGTCCAAGGACGACACCCCGATGTTCGTAATGGGCGTTAACCAGAACACTTACACCAAGGATATGACCTTCGTATCCAACGCATCCTGCACCACCAACTGCCTGGCTCCGATCGCTAAGGTACTGGACGAGGCATTCGGCATCACCGAGGGCCTGATGACCACCGTACACTCTGCAACCGGCACTCAGAAGGTTGTTGACGGCCCGTCCAAGAAGGACTGGCGCGGCGGCCGTGCTGCTTGCGGCAACATCATCCCGTCCACCACTGGCGCTGCAAAGGCTGTAGGCAAGGTTTACCCGAAGCTGAACGGCAAGCTGACCGGTATCTCCATGCGTGTACCGACCCTGGACGTTTCCGTTGTTGACCTGACTGCTAACCTGGCTAAGCCGGCTACCAAGGAAGACATCTGCGCTGCTATGAAGGCTGCTTCCGAGAAGCCGCTGTCTGAGGGCGGCCTGAAGGGCGTTCTGGGCTACACCGAGGATGCTGTTGTATCTTCTGACTTCCTGGGCGACGAGCGCACCTCCATTTTCGACGCTAACGCTGGCGTTTACCTGACCGACACCTTCGTAAAGGTTGTTTCCTGGTACGACAACGAGTGGGGCTACTCCAACAAGCTGCTGATGCTCATCGAGCACATGGCAGAGGTTGACAACAAGTAATTGTTGCCCACTGGCGTATAAAATGTTTTCAAAAAGCTCTTGTCCTTCGGAACAAGAGCTTTTTTCTTTCTCTCCGGCTTGACGGCACAGGCATATCATGCTATACTTAGTTCAAATTTAGACTATCTATTTTTGAAGCAGGTGGTATACATGAATCCCTATATGGAATTTACGCACAAGACCGATCTGGCATACAGCGCAATGTGCCGACCGCTGTGCCGCGAACTCAAGCTGACACAGACGGCGTTTGACATTCTGCTGTTCCTTGCCAACAACCCCGGCCATGACACCGCCAGCGACATCGTGGAGCTGCGCCGGATCAAGGCGAACCTCGTATCAGTCAACGTCAACCGGCTGGTCGAGGAGGGCTATCTGCGCCGCGAGAGCATCCCCGGCGACCGCCGCAAGACCCGTCTGATATGTACCGACAAGGCGCTTCCCATCATCGACCGCGGCCGCGCATTGCAGGCGCAGTTCATCGACCGTCTGCTCTCCGGCATGAGTGATGAACAGCGGCAGGCGTTTGGCGATGCCGTCGGTGTCATCGACCGCAATCTCGACCAGCTCTTGCAGGAGGTGCGCTGATATGACGATGCTTTTCACCGTGCTCGTCACGTTTTTCGCCGGCATGGGCGCTGGCCTCGGCACCGGCTTCGCGGGCATGAGCGCCGCCGCCGTTATCAGCCCCATTCTCATCACCTTTCTGCACATGGACCCGTATATGGCGGTCGGCATCGCGCTCTCGTCTGACGTACTGGCGAGCGCCGTTTCGGCCTATACCTACGGCAAAAACAAAAATCTAGATGTCAAAAACGGCCTGCTGATAATGCTCAGCGTGCTTGTATTCACCGTGGTCGGCAGCTATATCGCCAGCCTGCTCCCCTCGCGAACGATGGGCAGCTTCTCGGTGTTTATGACGTTCCTGCTCGGCGTGAAGTTCATCGTCCGTCCGGTCATGACCACCAAAGAGGCGATGATGAACGTGTCCGCGCGCAAACGAGCTGTGCAGTCCATTGTCTGCGGCGTGCTGATCGGGTTTATCTGCGGCTTCATCGGCGCGGGCGGCGGCATGATGATGCTGCTCATCCTGACCTCGGTGCTCGGCTACGAGCTGAAAACCGCCGTCGGCACCAGCGTGTTCATTATGACGTTCACAGCGCTCACAGGCGCGGCCTCGCACTTCGCCATTGGCGGAATGCCTGACCCGCTGATCTGGGCTCTGTGCGTGATCTTCACGCTCGTGTGGGCACGCATCGCTGCCGTGTTCGCCAATAAGGCCAGCCCGAAAACGCTCAACCGCGCCACCGGCGTGATTCTTGTCGTGCTCGGCCTTGCTGTTATGTTATTCTCCAAAATCGCATAAACAAACCCCTTTCCGCTCTGTCGGAAAGGGGTTTTTCAGTTGAAAATTGAGAATATGGATATTTTTTTGCCTGAACACAAATTGGTGCTGGAACATGATGGGTACTATTATCACAGCAGTATGGCGGCCAGAGAGAGGGCAGAACGGAAAGACCGCGCCCTGCGAGAGGCGGGATATCAGGTGCTTCGAATCTGTGACAGCCGGGAGCTGGCTGAGCCGGTTGTATTGCAGAAGACGAAAATTCTGTATCGGTTTGATGAGCAGGACAGGCATCTTGACCAAATGATCGCCTCTGTATTTTGCTATCTTGATTTACAGCCGCTTGATTTTCATCACCGACGGGATCAATATGCAATTAATCAAATGTATTTTCATGAGCGAAAGAAACGCACTCTGGCGGTAGAATATCCTGCAATCGCGTTGGCGTGGAGCACCCGCAACGCCGACAAGCCTGATACTGTATTCAGCGGTTCACCTCGAAAAGTTTGGTGGCACTGTCCAAAATGTCAGCAGGAGTATCGAGCCACGATCGCTAACAGGACCAAGCGCCGCTCAAACTGTCCGTTCTGTGCCAATCTTCAGGCATATGAGAAAAACTGCCTGGCAGTGCTCCGGCCGGAAATTGCCGCGGAGTGGCATTCTGCGTTAAATTCCCCTCTGACACCTTATGATGTAGTGCCCGGCTCTGAAAAAAAAGTATACTGGATCTGTTCGGAAGGACATGTTTGGAAAGCAGCCATCTGTTCCCGCACCAATTCCCGAAAAAGCAGATGCCCCATCTGTCATCCGAGAACTGTGACGCGATGCGGCTTGGTGAGGCCGCCGGAGCCTACGCTTATTTGAATCTGGCACCCCACAAAGAATTTGACGCTTTTGCCCAGTGAGATAGCAGGGCAATCCAATAAGAAACTTGGGTGGAAATGTGAAAAGGCCATGAGTGGCAATGCGAGAAGGGACATGTCTGACAGAGTTCCATCAGCAAGCGGATTCGCGGGGATGGCTGTCCATATTGTTCCGGTCGGCGTCCAAGCAGAGCGTATTGTCTGCAAGCCTGCTACCCTGCCCTTTCTCCTATCCGTACAGAGTAAATTGAACACTCAATAAAGAACGCACGTTCTTTTTACTGCAAATCATGCTGCATTTTCGCATTTTTCTCAGAATCAATCCATATACCATGTTATTTTATGCGCTCTCTTCTCAACGGCAGTTCTCCCTCAAATCTGCGGCTGCACCTGCAGGAACTCCTCTGTTCCCTGTTCTCCGGTTTGCATTTTTGCCGGTTTCGTGGTATATTTTAATATATGCCGTATGACTTTGTAAGCGGTCATACACGTCAATCTGCGAACACATCATACAAAGGTGGGGAGCAAAGATGAACGGACCTACATTACAAGTGCAGATGCTCGGGCAGTTTACCCTTCGATACGGCGACCGCACCATTTCCGACAGCGACGACCGTTCCCGCCGGGTATGGTCACTGTTGGCCTATATGATATATAACCACGGCCGCTCGTTCGCTCAGGAGGAGCTGATCCATCTATACTGGAGCAACGGCGAGAAAAGCGCGGATCCCGGAAATGCGCTCAAATCAATCTTTCACCGCATTCGTACCGCGCTGGACAAACTGCAGCCGGGACTTGGCCGCCTGCTCATCCGCCGCAAAGCAGGACGATACTTCTGGAACAACGTTATACCGCTTTCTCTCGATATTGAAGACTTTGAGGCACATTTTCATGCCGCCGAAGCCGCCGGAGATGACGATGTCCGTCTGGCAGAGTATCAGGCTGCACTGGCGCTGTATGCCGGCGATCCGCTGCCGCGCATGACCGATGAAATCTGGACTATTCCAATCGTGGCCTACTATCACAGCCTGTACACCCGTGCGGCAGCCGGGGCGATCGAACTGCTTGAAAAGCAGGAACGCACCGCCGAAGCCGTTGCGCTGTGCCATCAGGCGATTCATATTGAGCCGTATCAGGAGGACCTGTATGAGCACCTCATGCGTGGTCTGCTCCGCACCGGCGATATGAAGGGCACTATGTCGGTCTACGAGGAAATGAGCGAGCTGCTGTTTGCGCATTTCGGCGTTATGCCGTCCGAGACGCTGCGCACACTGTATCGTCAGGCGACACGCACCGTAAACGACCGCACACTGACCATGGACGAGGTTTGCTCTCAGCTTGCGGAGCCCGCGCCGCACGGCGGCGCCATGGTATGCGAATACGACTTTTTCAAGATCCTGTACCGTGCCGAAGCCCGTTCGATCGCGCGAAACGGCCATTCAGCGAATATCTGCCTGCTGTCGGTCTCCGGCAAGGACGGCGAAATGCTTGCACGCCGCAGTCTGGACCCCGCAATGAACAATCTGCAAGTGCTTGTCCAGAACAATCTGCGCCGCGGCGATGTGATCGCTCGATGCAGCATTTCGCAGTATATCATCCTGCTGCCGCAGGCGAATTACGAAAACAGCCGCATGGTTGCCGACCGACTGGTAAGCGCGTTTTACCGTCGGTATCCGCACTCGCCCGCACGGCTCCGCTATACGGTGCAGCCGCTGGCATAATCAGACTTTCAAAAAACTGCGTGCCGTCTATCCCGCGCACAATAAAGGAGATAAACATGGGTAAACAAAGCTGGAAGCCCGGCAACATGCTCAATCCCGTTCCGGCGGTGATGGTCAGCGTTGCCGATGAAGCGCACCGTCCCAACATCATCACGGTGGCTTGGGCGGGTACAATCTGCACCAACCCGCCGATGGTGTCGATTTCGGTCCGTCCGTCGCGGTATTCTTACGATATTATCGAGAAAACCGGTGAATTTGTCATCAATCTCACCACCGAGAAGCTGGCGCGCGCCTGCGACTACTGCGGCGTTGTCAGCGGCCGTGATGTAGACAAATTTGCGAAAACCGGTCTGACGCCCATGCCGGTCGAGCATGTCAGCGCACCCGCTATCGCGGAAAGTCCGGTCAACATCGCCTGCCGCGTCACCGAGAGCCGCGCACTCGGCAGCCATACCATGTTCATCGCCGAGGTGGTCGGCGTGACGGTTGATGACGAATATCTGGACGAAAACGACCGGTTTCATATCAACGATGCGAACCTGATTATGTACTCCCACGGCGAGTATTTTGCGCTCGGCAAGTATCTCGGCAAGTTCGGATACAGCGTGCAGAAGAAGAAAAAGAGGAAGAAGTAAGGCGTTTTCAACTGCATACTATTGGCTGAAATATTAAATCGAAATTTGACAAAGGAGTGTGATTATATGGGTAAAGCGATTTTGGCAGCAATCGTTACATTGATTGTTGGTTATTTAGGTACGGTCGTAGGAGTTGAACTTTTAGGTAATTGGTATGAGTTTGGATTGCTCATTGCTATTGCAGTAATGGGTGCTTTTATCATCTACTTCAATGACAAGAAGTAAGACGACTTCCAGTTTTCCGCACCATGCAACCCAAACAGCGCAAAACCGGCATCTTTCGATGCCGGTTTCTTTTCATTTCATTTCTTTATCAAATCGCTGTTCAGCCCAGCATTCTGCCGCGCAGCAGAATCGTGTGAATGTTCAGCTCCTCATCCAGCAGGAGCACATTCGCCAGCTTGCCCGGCTCGAGAGAGCCGTAATCGTGCTCAACGCCGATAGCGCGCGCCGGATTGGTGGACGCGGAACGAATCGCCTGACCGAGCGGAACACCCATTTTAACAGCCGAGCGCACGCAGTCCATCAGGTTGGTTGCGGAACCCGCAATCGTGCCGTCGTGCAGCGTAGCGAGATTGCCGCGCACAGTAACCGCCTGTCCGCCGAGCGAATACTCGCCGTCATCCAGTCCGGTCGCCATCATGCTGTCCGAGATCAGGATCACGCGGTTCTCAAACAGCCGGAACGTCGCGCGAACGACCGACGGATGCACATGCACGCCGTCCGCGATGAGTTCAACCGCCACGTTATCGTTGTCAAAGGCCGCACCGATAACGCCCGGTGCCCGATGCGAAAACGGCGGCATGGCGTTGTACAGATGGGTCACCTGCCGCGCACCGTGCTTGAAGGCTTCGCAGGCGGTGTCGTAATCCGCTGTCGTATGCGCAATCGAGATACGCACCTCGCCCGCCAGCTCGTCAATGGTCTCCATCGAACCGGGCAGCTCGGGTGCCAGATCGCACAGCTTGAACAGACCGCCGGCTTTTTCCTGCACCCGGCGGAACATGGCCGCGTCCGGCGCATGCAGATAAGCGCCGTTCTGCGCACCCTTTTTCGCCTCGGAAATGAACGGGCCTTCCATGTTGATGCCCACAAGCGCCGCGTCATTGCTCTCCACCTGATAGGTTGCGGCGGCTTCGGCAATCTGCGTCAGCTTGTCCTCGGGATAGGTCATAGTCGCCGGACAAATGGCGGCCACGCCGATCTGTGCCTGATACTTTGCCAGTGTAGAGATAGCCTCATGCGTGCCGTCGCAGAAATCGCGGCCCATGCAGCCGTGAAAGTGCAGATCGACCAGTCCGGGCACGGCGTACAGACCGCCCATATCCACCGCATCCGCGCTCACCTCCGCGGATGCAATCCGGTCGTCCGAGATGGACAGCCCGCCAGTTTTGAACGTGCCATCCGGCTGATATACCCTCAAATTGCTAAATTCCATAACTTCGCTTCCTTTTTAGAGCAAATCGCCGCACTTAGACAGTGCCGCCTCGTCCGCTACGATGGAAACATCGGTGTGCAGCTGCAGAATGGATGCCGGAACCTGAGGTGTTACCGGGCCGAAGAACGCTTCGCGGACGGTCTCTGCCTTGTTCTCACCGGAAACCACCAGCACGATGCGCCGTGCCAGCATGATGGTCTGCACGCCCATGGTATAGGCCTGCCGCGGCACGTCATCCGCCGAGGCGAAAAAGCGTTTGTTTGCCTCGATGGTGGACTCGGTCAGGTTCACGCAATGCGTGCCCTTGGAGAAATACTCGTCCGGCTCGTTGAATCCAATGTGTCCGTTCAAGCCCATGCCGAGCAGCTGCAGGTCAATGCCGCCCACCGCCTTAATGGCTGCATCGTAGCGCTTGCACTCCCGCTCGGCGTCAAGCTGCGCGCCGTCCGGCAGATTGATGCGCTCTGCCGGCACATTCACCGCGTCGAAGAAGTTTTTGTGCATGAAATAGTGATAGCTCTGGTCGTGATCGGGTGTCAGGCCGCGATATTCGTCCAGATTGAAGGTCGTGCAGCCGCCGAAATCCACATCGCCCTTGTTATACCATTTAATCAGCTGCTCGTAAATGCCGATCGGTGACGAACCGGTCGCCAGACCGAGTACGGAATCCGGTTTGAGAATAACCTGTGCCGAAATGATGTTGGCTGCCTTGCGGCTCATGTCGTTATAATCCTTAGCGCGAATGATTTTCATGGAATACCTCTTTCTTCTGTCTCCGGAAATAGAAAGGGCAGGCAATGTGCCCGCCCTTTCCATTGCGCGGAGCGCAATCGTGATATGCAAACAAGATAGGTTAGTTAGATTGGTTGCGATTTCTTAACCATTCGGTGTTCCCACGCGGCTGTATTTCCAAACCGTGTGCGAGCACTTCAGGCTGCGTTGAATTGCTTTCAGTGTTACTTCAGCATCTTTGCCATTTCGTCGGCTACGAACTGGACCTTGGTGCCAATGATAACCTGAACTGCGGTCTGCGACGGACGCATTACGCCAGCCACGCCTGCAGCCTTGATCTTTTTCTCGTCGACGAGCGTGCCGTCCTTGACTTCCAGACGCAGACGGGTAATGCAGTTATCCAGAGATTCTACATTTTCCTTGCCGCCCAGACCTTCGAGGACTGCAGCTGCAATTGCGGTGAAGTCGTTATTTGCCAGCTTGGCATTCTTGTCAACCTCTGCGAAGTCGGCTTCTTCATCCTCACGGCCCGGGGTCTTGAGGTTGAACTTGGTAATCGCAAAGTAGAATACCAGATAGAATACAACGAATGCTGCGATACCCAGCGGGATGATCATCAGCGTGTTGTTCGCTGCCGGCAGGAAGGACGAGAATACGAGGTCGGTCGCGCCTGCGGAGAAGCAGAAGCCTGCGCGGAAGCCGACATAGTAGGTGATGATGGTGAAAATGCCGTACAGAGCTGCATAAACAACATACAGCGGGAAGCACAGGAACATGAAGCCGAACTCAAACGGCTCGGTAACGCCGCAGATGAATGCACAGATGGCAGCGGACAGGACCAGACCGATAGCAGCCTTCTTGTTCTTCGCAGCCTTGATCATAGCAAGAGCCGCACCGGCAATACCGAACATCATGCAGGGGAAGAAGCCGGACATATACATACCGAGGCTCCAGCCTACGTTTGCGGAGGTGTCGCCGGCCCAGTAGTGGGACAGGTCGCCCAGGCCGATGGTGTCAAACCAGAATACATTGTTCAGCGCGTGGTGCAGGCCGGTCGGGATGAGCAGACGGTTAAGGAATGCATAGATGCCGGCGCCGATACCGTCCATGCCGATGATGCCTTCGCCAACAGCTACCAGAGCGCTGAAGATGACAGGCCATACGAACAGCAGGACAACGGATACCGCGATGGAAACCAGACCGGTTACGATGGCAACGCAGCGCTTGCCGCTGAAGAATGCCAGCCAGTCCGGGAGCTTCGCGTTTTTGAAGCGGTTATAGCAGCTTGCGCCGATGATACCGGCGATGATAGCGATAAATACGTTCTGGATCTTGTCAAATGCCAGCGTTTTTACCGGATCATCCGCGATTGCGGGCATCAGCGTGGTAACAACGCCGGTGCTCAGCAGGTTGGTCATCATCAGCCAGGATACCAGACCGGCCAGTGCCGAGGTACCCTCGCGGTCGTCGGATAGTCCGACTGCAACACCGATGACAAACAGCCATGCCATATTGTCAATCAGCGCGCCGCCTGCCTTTATCAACAGGAAGCCAATGTTATACAGTGCACCGCTCGTGGCCGCACCCGGCACGCCCATAACGCCCGGAGCGATCGCGTAGCCGAGACCCATCAGGATACCGCAGATCGGCAGCGCAGCTACCGGCAGCATCAAAGCCTTGCCCAGCTTTTGCAGTTTTTTCATCATAAGAGTTTCCCCTCCTTATTTTGTGGACCGCCGAAGCGGCCGATTGTGTTGACGGATGGGAGAGCCGAACTCCGTTTCCGTCCCCCTATTTCATCGCCGTTCACACCCGGCGAAATGAAATCCTTACAAATTACTCTCGAGGAACGCCTGCATTGCAGCTGCAGCGGTCTCCTCGTCCTCACCCTCGATGGTGAGCTTTACGGTATCGCCGCACTTGACGCCCAGACTCATCACGCCCATGATGCGCTTGGCATCGACTTCCTTTTTCGGGCTGGCGATCATGATTTTTGAGGCAAACTTGCCTGCCTCCTTGACCAGCAGTCCGGCCGGTCGAGCGTGGATACCCAGTGCATCCGTAATCGTATATTCAATGGTCTTCATCTCAGAATTACTTCCTTTCCGTTACTTGGTTTCCAGGTGCAGTAGTACGTCGCCTGCAGAAACCGTTTCTCCTGCCACGGATTTTACATCCTTGAACGTATCCGGATTGCAGATTAAAACCGGCGTTACGATCTTGTAGCCTTCGGCCTTGATGGCCTCCGGGTCAAATTCGATCAGCGTGTCGCCCTTGCTGACCTGATCACCGGCCTTGCAGCAGGCCTTGTAATGCCTGCCCTCCAGCTGTACGGTGTCGATGCCAACATGGATGAGCAGCTCTGCACCGCCCGCCGTGGTCAGCGATACCGCGTGACCGGTCTCAAACATCACATCCACCGTGCCGTCCGCCGGAGCAACAATGCGTCCTTCGGTCGGCTCGATTGCAATACCCGGACCGAGAATGCCCTGTGCGAACGTGGGATCGGGTACGTCCTCCAGTGCTACCACCTTGCCGGCAACCGGCGCCGTTATCTCGATGCCGCTGTCGCCGCCAAACAGATTTTTCAGTTTACCAAACATTTAGCTCACAACCTTTTTGATTCGGCAATACCGCATGATTGAACACGAGTGATTTGCGAGTAAATTGTGCGGTGTTGCCTTAAGTATGCCTGTTTTGTCCGAAAACATACAGAAAATAAAAAGAACCAAACTTCTGCACAGATACAACTTGCTCTTTGATAGCAACTTCTGCGAGAAATCTGGTTTTGCCCGCCGAAGCGGTAACAATCCATTTCAAACGGATACTGTTCACTTGTTAATTGCAGTATAACAAACTTTTCTCCCCTTGGCAAGAGCAACCTGCCGAATTAGTTGCCAAATTTTCTCGTTGTTTTTCTGCACTTTGCACAAAAAGCAAGTCCGCACTGCTTGTACAGCACGGACTCCGTGATTATTTTTTATCATCAATGTGCTCCATCACGCGGGCGATGTGGATGGTGAGATACAGCAGCTCATTCTGTCCGGAGTGGAAATTTTTCTCCCTCTGGACGTACGCGCGAATCTTGTCCGCACAGGCATACGCCTTCGGATACTTGAACCGCACCACATCGAGCAGATCGCCGTCCTCGTCGCCGTAGCCTTCTCCGCTGACGATACGCCGCGCGTAGAACTTGAGGTGCGTGACGAACCGGTAGTAATTGAGCGATTCACTGTCCGGACAAAAACCGTATTCGTCACAGACGATACGAAAAACCGCCTGCAGCAGATAGGTCATGTCGTAAATATCGCGGATTTCACCGCCGAGCTGTGCATTGACAAAGTGCAGCGCGATAAACGCTGCCTCATCATCCGTAAACTCCACGCCAGTCTCCTCCTTGACGATTTCATTCGCCTTGAGTCCCACGCGGAATTCGTCCTTGTACAGCTGCCGGATGTCCCACAGCAGCGGATTGGGCAGTACAATGCCTTCCTTATAGCGGTTGACAGCCGCCGAGATATGATCGGGCAGCGTAACGTAAATGCTGTCCGACAGCTCCTTGCCGAGCGCGATCTTCGCATGGTTGATAATGCGTTCGCTCATCAGGAAATGCGGCAGCGGAATGCTTGTCATCAGCTGCTGGAACCGGTCGGAAAGCTGATCCGAGTGCAGTGTGAACCGCTTTTCTACCTTGTCCGGCGGTGCTTCGTCACCTGTGCGGCGGCCGAAGCCCAGGCCGCGCCCCATCAGCACGGTCTCCGCACCGTTTTCATCCAGCGCGACCACAACATTGTTGTTGAGTACCTTTTCTATTTTCACGTCCGCGCCTCCTGCCCCGCACCGCAGCACGCATCAAACGCTTCACGCGCCGCACGGACTGCATTTTCATCGCACCGCCACAGACTGAATTCGCTCAATCCGGGCAGTCCCATCGGCACATTTTCGCGCCGAAACTGCATTCTGCTGTTTTCCACCCGCTTTGCGGAAAGATGAAAGGCATTCGCGCCTGTTTTCGGCTGCAATGCGCGGATTACCGCAGCATTTACGCCTGCACCGACCAGAATCTGCATATCCTCTCCTGCTTTTGCAACCAGCGCGCGCAGCAAATCCGCGCCTGCGGTGCAGTCCGCCTGCTGCCCCGAGGTCAGCATGGTATCCACACCCAGCCGCTTTGCGGTTTCCAACGCCGCAAACGGGTCGCGGCAGACATCGAACGCACGGTGCAGCGTCACACCGCAGCCGCCTGCAAGCGAAATCAGTTTGGCCATACGTTCCTCATCAAGATCACCCTCGGGTGTGAGCACGCCGATGACAATGCCGTCCGCGCCGAGCGCGGCAAAACGCTTCACCTGACGGCAGAGCAGCTCAAATTCGCTTTCCGTATACAAAAAATCGCCGCAGCGCGGACGCAGCAGCACACGAACCGGTACGGAAACCCGTTCCCGCACCATGCGGAACAGATCCTCATCCGGCGAAGTACCGCCGATCATTAAATTTGCGCATAACTCCAGCCGCATAGCACCGCCGCGCTCCGCGCTTACCGCAGACTCGACCGAGTGGGCACAAACCTCCAGAACCGGTTTCATTTCCTGCTCCTCCTTCGAGACAAAATAACGCTTGGCAAATTATGTGATTCAATCCACACTGTTATCCGTTAATTATATCACCGAAAACCACATAGGTCAACGCAGGTTTTTACAGCATTCTGCACAATAAAAATCAGATGTTTTCATATAAAATAAACCATCTCCCCGCTTCGTATGCAGAAAGGTGATCTACAGCATTTTCCGCATAATGGCGGCTGATCTCGACCATGCCGCGAATACCGTCGATCGGTGTACGGATATCATAGCGCTGACAGATATTTGCCGTCCATATTCCCAAAAAATTCTCCGCACTTTTGGCTGTTTCTTTTCTTCGGCTGAGCGGTCTTGTCAGTTTGTATAAAAATGCAAGCAAGTTTTGCACAAATCGGATAGTTTGCAGGAATTCGAGCTTACTTATGCAAAGAGACCGCATATTTTGTTGTTTTTTTAACGATTTTGTGCTATACTGAATACACAGCCCATAAAATGGGTAATGCGCGCCGGAGCAGTTCCGCTGCACCGGGCCGACAGGAGAGGTGTTTTATGAACAGTATTACGACCCGCGTTTGGATCGCGGGAGCAAGCGGCAGACTGGGTTCCGCGCTTAGTCATCGTTTCGGCGGCAACACAGCATATAAGCTGGTAACCAGCGACCGCGATGTACCGGTTGAGGATGTATCCGTTGTCGGCCGTTTCGCCGATATTAACCATCCGGATGTCATCATTAACTGTGCCGGCCTGACCGACGTGCAGGCCTGCGAGGAGAACCCCGAAGAAGCGTATAAGATCAACGCCATCGGCGCCCGCAATCTGGCGACCGCTGCAAGACGCATCGACGCAAAATTCATTCAGATCTCGACCGACGACGTATTCGGCGGCGACGAGGCCAAGGCTTTCTGTGAGTTTGACGATCCCCATCCGACCACGATGTACGGCAAGAGCAAGTACGCCGGTGAAAAGCTCGTGCGCGAACTGACCGACAAGCATGTTATTGTGCGTTCGTCGTGGCTGTACGGCGTCGGCTCGTACGACTTTGTTGACCGCGTGCTCGATACGGCGGCAAAGGAAGGCGCGGTCCATCTGCCGGAGGACGAGATTTCCTCCCCGACCTCGGCGAAAGCGCTCGCCGGCTTTATCGACTGCCTGATGCACAGCCGCGAGTACGGCCTGTTTCACGCATCGTGCGACGGCTCGTGCTCCCGTGCAGAGTACGCCCGCGAAATTCTGCGTCTCGCCGGCAAGGAAAATGTGCCAGTCACCTCGGCCTCCGAGAACACTGCGCTGCGCCCGCGCTTTACGCTGCTGGACAATATGATGCTGCGCATCACTGGTTTGTATCAAATGCCGGACTGGCATGACGCACTGAGCGAATACATGGCCCACCGGAAGACGGGAGTAAATAAATGAATGAAGTAAAAGAGAAAAAGAAACTCGGTCTGACTACAAAGATCTTCATCTCGCTGATCGCCGGTGCGATTGTCGGCATTGCGCTCAATATGTTTGCAGCTGATGTGGATTTTGTGCAGAACGTGCTGGTAAACGGCGTATTTTATGTTGTTGGTCAGGGCTTTATCCGCCTGATGCAGATGCTGGTCGTACCGCTGGTATTCTGCTCGCTGATCTGCGGCGCTACTGCCATCGGCGACAGTAAAACGCTCGGCAAGGTCGGCGTAAAAATCATCGGCTTCTACATTTTCACCACGATGATGGCAGTTGCCGTTGCGCTCGGCATCGGTCTGCTGATCAAGCCGGGCATGGGCTTGGATATGTCGCAGATCCAGACCGCCGAAGTCACCGCTTCTTCGGATTCGGTCAGCTTTGCGGAAACCCTGCTGAACATTATCCCGAAAAACCCGATCGGCGCACTGGCCAACGGCGAAATGCTGCAGGTTATCGTGTTTGCGCTCATCATCGGCGTTATCCTCGCCAAGCTGCAGGATAAGACCCAGCTGGTAACGAACTTCTTCCAGCAGGGCAACGATATTATGATGGAAATGACCATGATGGTCATGGGTCTGGCTCCCATCGGTGTATTCTGCCTGATCTCTAAGACCTTTGCCGGTCTCGGTTTCTCCGCCATGGTGCCAATGTTCAAGTACATGGGCGCGGTGCTGCTGGCGCTGTTCATCCAGTGCTGCGGCATATACCAGATTCTGCTGGCGCTGCTTACGAGACTCAATCCGCTGCGTTTCCTCAAGAAATTCGCTCCGGTTATGGGCTTTGCGTTCTCGACCGCAACCTCTAACGCCACTATCCCGATGAATATCGACACGCTGGAGGAAAAAATCGGCGTCAACCGCCGTATTTCGTCCTTCACCATCCCGCTCGGCGCGACCATCAATATGGATGGTACGTCCATCATGCAGGGCGTTGCCGTTGTATTCGTTGCACAGGCGTTCGGCATCCAGCTGACCCCTGCGGATTATCTGACCGTTATTGCGACCGCAACGCTCGCCTCCATCGGTACCGCAGGCGTGCCGTCGGTTGGTCTGGTTACGTTGGCGATGGTATTCGATTCGGTCGGTCTGCCGGTTGCCGGAATCGGTCTGATCATGGGTATCGACCGTATCCTCGATATGGCGCGTACTGCCGTTAATATCACCGGCGACGCTGTCTGCACCACGATCGTGGCGCATCAGGACGGCGCACTGAACAAGTCTGTATTTAATAAGAATTAAATCAAACTAACAGAAAAACCCCGTATTTCGTAAGAAATACGGGGTTTTTCTGGTGCCGCCAGCCGGAATCGAACCGGCACGGGTTTAACTCCGGGGGATTTTAAGTTTTATGACTCATTCATTGCCTAACATTATAGCATGTTATATGGTGTTACTATGTGCCATATGATAGGAAATTTGCAACTCAATGATATATGCAAACAGCAAACGGTGGACTGATTTGTTGGCGAAATGTTGGCAATCGGTCAGCTGAATCAAGATTCAAAAAGATTTTTAGAAGTATAAATATATGTTCCACATTCTGTTGATAAATTCTACCTAACACATTGATAGCGGTGATACGCTCTCTTGCTATTAATGAGACATATTGAAGAAAAAACAGTTCAGTAAAATGTTTGTCTAAAACTTTTTGCTGAACATTTTTTGTATATAAGCAAGAAATTACATCTAGAATTAGGATCTACAACAACTATATACGCAATAACATTTTCAGCGACAGAAGTGTTTAGAATAAACCTTTGACATGCTGAAAGAACGCTGTTATAGTAACTCACACAATACAAGATGATACGGAGGTCGAACACATGGTAATGAGTTTTTGCTGCGGTAAAGGCGGCACCGGCAAGACCACCAGCACTTACAATATCGGTGCTGCATTAGCGCAAGCGGGTAAGCAAGTACTCCTCATCGATAACGACCAGCAAGGTAGTCTAACACTTGCAATGGGATACGAACCACAGGTACTACCTATGACACTCGCAAATCTCATGTTTCAGGCTATTGATATGCCAGAGCAACTTTCCGCCGTAATCGATCGGACAATTCTGCGCAAGACAGAGAATTTGCATTTGCTTCCGGCAAACAATAAATTAGCTGGTATTCTCTCAAGACTGGTCAGTATGCAGAACACCAGAGCGATGTTTCCGCTGGATAACAGCAGCATTGCTCCTGAGCGGGTATTATCTGCAATCGTTGAACAGGTCAAAGACCAGTATGACTACATACTCATAGATTGCAGTCCGCATTTGGATTTACAGATGCTTAACGCATTGGTCGCTTCAGATCGTGTTATTATTCCGACGCAAGCACATTTTCTGGATACGGCAGGTCTGAATGATACCATCGAGATTATCCGCAAGGTGCAGCAGTCGCTCAATCCGAATCTGCAAAAGGTCGATATCCTGCTCACAATGTTTATGCCCCGGACAGTTCTCAATCAATCTTCGCGACAGATTGTATTGGAACGCTATGGTGATCAAATGCATATCTTCAGTGAACCGATAGACTATTCGATTAAAGTGGCTGAACATCCGACTAAAGGCATCAGTTTATTAGACTATGCACCTAAAAATGCTGCTGCGCGTTCCTACCGAACAGTGGCTGAGGAGGTCCTGCTAAATGGCTAAGTCATCACTCATCAGTGCATTGAATGAGCGTAATGAAAAACTCTCTACAATATCCAACGCCGCAAATCAGGTTGTAGATGAGGCATTTGAGAGTTTGTTCGGTGCAATACCAACAGCATCTCATCCAACACGCAATACAGATAAAATCCCTATCGACCAGTTGCACCCATTCTTTACCGCGAACATCGGCTTCAAGTCGTATAACGACGAGAATCTGAAAACTCTGGCAGAAGATATCTTGGAAAATGGTTTGATTGAGAATATCAAGGTCCGACCATGCAAGACAGGCGGTTACGAAATACTCAGTGGCCATAACCGTGTTAATGCCTGTAAAAGGTTAGGCTGGTCATCTATCACAGCAGATATTGAGTATGTAGACGATGCTCGTGCAGTCGTAATCGCTACCGTAACTAATTTACAAAGACGTCAGCACTTGCTCCCCCAGTGAACGCGGATGGGCCTATCGAGCTTTACTCGATGCCTACCGTCAGCAAGGCAAACGAAACGATTTGGTCGAAGCCACTTCTGGTGAATTTCACCCGAAGCTGGGTGCCCGCGAACGAGTAGCCAGTTTTTTCGGTACTGGTGTGAACGATGTTCGTTACGCTGTACGCCTGACATATTTAATTTCTCCACTGTTGGATTTGGTAGACGAACACAAGCTGAATATGATGTGCGGTGTTGCGATCTCGTATTACGATGAAAACACGCAAAAGCTGTTTCGAGACCGGATAAATACTAATAATCAGCGATTATCGGTTGATATGATGAAGCAAATCAAGCAAAAGTGTTCGCCTCCGTCCATCGCTGCCGAAGAATTGGATAAGGTATGGAGTCAAATAACTACACAACATGCTGAGAAAACAACAGACAACATTAGTTTTTCGCGTAAACGATTTGAACCGTATCTGCATTGCATTCCGCCAGATATGAATTTGGAAGATTTATTTCTTGAGTTTCTCAAAACCTATCATGCCGAATAAGAAGGAATTCTATTATGTATTATACTCAATCCCATATCAGAAGCCCACCAACAATAAATTGCAATGCCGTGGCGGTTATATCCGTAATTTTTTTACGGCACAGATTGACTTCCCTTTGCAGATTGGATATACTGTACTCAGGGAGGGGTTATTGTATGCTGAAACGATTTGAAGTACAGGGATTTAAGAGTTTTTCTCACCCTGTTACGATTGATTTTTCCGATGTACGTGATTATAAGTTTAACAATAGCTGCATTAAAAACAACCTTTTAAATAAGATTATCATTTATGGCCGCAATTCAGTTGGCAAAACCAATCTGGGATTAGCACTTTTCGATATCGTATCGACACTGACCAGCAATAATGTCACTCCAGGTCTATACAATTATTATTTAAACGCGAACAGTACAACTGACTATGCACAGTTTTCCTACCTGTTTTCATTTTCAACCGGAGAGGTCAGCTATCAATACCGTAAAAACTCCAAACAAGAACTGATTTGGGAAAAGGTACAGTTAAACGATAATCTTCTGTACGAGTATGATTACAGTACTTCTAAGGGGAATCTGGATCCATTACGTGAGCTTATGCCGACACTGAATTTGAATTTTCGCGGAGCGGATTCCATCTTAAAATACAGCATTGCCAATTCTTCACTGGAAAGCGACCATCCGCTGTATCAGTTATTCCATTTTGTTTCGCATATGCTGTGGTTCCGCAGTTTGGATGATAATCGGTATATTGGCTACCGCAGCAGCAGCTCCAACTATCTGGATTTCATTTTTGATGAGGCAATTCTTCATGAATTTGAGGCATTTTTGCATCAAGCCGGTATTCACGAAAACCTAATCGTCCGAGAAGATACCGACGGAACACAGCGGCTGTATTTTGATACCAAGGTACCGCTCCCCTTTTTCAAGACTGCATCCAGCGGCACAAAGGCACTGTATACGTTCTTTTATTGGTATAAAACTGCGGCAGATGTTTCGTTTATGTTCATTGATGAATTTGACGCGTTCTATCATTATGAACTGGCAGAAACGATTGTTAATCTGTTGGAGAACATGTCTCAATTTCAAACAATCCTGACATCGCACAATACCAATCTCCTGTCCAATCGCATTATGCGGCCGGATTGCTACTTCATTCTTTCCGAGAATGGACTGCATTCGTTCGCCAACGCAACTCAACGGGAGCTGCGCGAAGGTCACAATCTGGAAAAACTGTATATGAGCGGTGAATTTAATGAATGATAGTCGCACAAAGATACTCATTCTGGTCGAAGGCGCTAAAACCGATGTACGGCTGATGCAAAAACTGCTTACGATTTATAACTTCGATCAAAAGTATGAACTTGTTTCATATAACACCAATATCTACACGTTATATGATGAAATGTTTCGGGATAATAACCCGTCAGATTTAGATTTACTGCAGGTTTTGAAAGAACACGAAAAAGATCCCTGCAAAAAAGCGCTATTCGATCAGGTATACTCTGATATTCTTTTGATTTTCGACCTTGATCCGCAGGATCCTTCATTTACTCCTCAGAAGATACAGCGTATGATGGATTATTTTGTTGAATCATCCGATATGGGAAAACTATATCTGAATTATCCTATGGTAGAAGCATTTTATCATATGCAGGATATTCCTGATGTGCATTATAATGCGTACTTTGCACAAAAAAGCGAACTTGTGGAGGGTATTTATAAGAAACGTGTCAATCAGGAAAATCGAAACGGTGATTATCGAAAATTTGCAGTGACAAGAGAAGAATGCAACTCTGTCATTCGGCAAAATCTCGAAAAAGCGCGTTGGCTATGCTCCGTACAAGATTTTATTCCCGATGGACAATCTATTCTTTCCGCAGAACTCAACTATTGGGCACAAGATAAAATTTCTGTATTGTGCACATGTGTATTCTATATTCCGGAATATGATTCGGGATTGATTGAATAACTAAAAGGAGGTTCAAGCCATGAACATTCCTATTATTTTGATGTGCAGCGCAATGCTTACTTGCACATCACCGGTGTTCCCTACGGTTGAAGCATCGCCTTCCACGGTAGAAATCGCTGTACAAAGTGACGATGCCGATCACAAGGAAGACTCTATGATTACTCTTATTAACGAGGCGCGAGCAAACGCTGGTCTGCCGCCAGTGCAGGAAAATGCCGTACTGAATGAAATAGCCCAGGTTCGCCTGCAAGAAATCATGGTATCTTTCTCGCACGAACGGCCGGATGGCCATACAAAAGCAGAGTTGCTTGAAGCTGCCGGTGTTTCGCCATCAAATTACATGTCAGAAAACATTATCAGCGGTACTGCGGAATCTACGCCAGAGTCCCTGATGAAGAGTTTTATGGCATCTTCCGTCCATCGTGCATGGATTCTCAGTGAAGAGGTCAATGCTGTTGGTGTGGCAATCGGCAGGAACGAATACAATCAAATATATGCGGTTCAGATATTCGGCTGTTTCTAAGCCGAATACGTAAGCCGGGCAAACGAGAGGTCATTTCTACGATCTCTCGTTTTATTTTTCAACGAAAAGGGTGATAACATGAAAAAATCTATCACAAAACGCATGATAGCTGCTGCGCTGTCCGCTGCAACGATGCTGTCCAGCATGACAATCGTACCGACCGCAGCCGCGGCAGACGAGGACAATAAAGCATCAGCTATCGAAATCAAGGTCGGTGAAACCTATAACATCTGGGATTCCGGAACACAAAAGGCTTGGTTCCGCCAGAATAACTCTCCGCGCAATGTATGGCCGATGTACACCAAAGCCAGCGATGGTACAACGATTCGGGCATACTGCGCAGACCATTCTAAGACCAATCCAGGCAGTTCTGGCAAGCCGTATACTGTGACCGGTAAAGTCACAGATATGCATGTCTATGGTGTAGCCACAAAAACCGATTCCCGCATGACACTCAATGAGTTCATTAGTTGGGCGAAGGCCCCCATCAATGCAAGTAATTTCACTGCAAACATGTATTTCAGCGCCTCACAGGCTGCAATCTGGGTGGCTTTAGGTGATGCACAGATTGCTGCAAACAGCAATTACGGTGTGAGTTACTCCAGTTCTACATCGCTGGGTTATCGCGCGTCTGGTAAAACGCTCAGCGCTTCCAACACGTCTGAGGCATTGACATTGTATGCGGCGATCAAAATGCTCGAGTATGGCAATACCTTTTACGCCGGTTGGGGCCCGAGCGGTTTGAACCATGCACCGTGGACTGCATGTACCATTAACTATACGCCTGGCAGCAGCACATATAATGGCTCCAATGCGAAGTCTGGTACCATCAACCTGACAGATGGTATTATCAGCTCCGGAATCTTTTCAGAAAAGCAGATTGACGGTCAGAACTACATGGTGCTGCCGATGGCTGCTGCATCAGCTACCTTTGTACGAGGTAATAAAATCACACTGACAGCATCCAATCTGCCGACAGGTGCCTTTTTAATGGATTTGACCGGAACCAAGAGCACTAACGGTACATTGACGCTGACCAATGTGAAAAACGATAAAACGCTGTATAAAAACGCCAATAATATGGCATACGGCGAAACTTTTCTTTTGTGCATTCCCAAAGAAGTCGCAGAGAAAATGGATGCCGCCAACAGCAAGTTGCAAACCGTTATCACAGCAAGTATGAATGTTGACCGCTATGATGTGTTTGTTGCTTCAACGAATGCCGGCGATGTGCAACCGGTCATTCTGGTCGAACCGGCGGTCAAGCAGTCCACCGCACAGCTTGTTTTCGTCAATCAGGAGGTCGCACAGGGTACGATTCGCGTGCGTATCCTGAAAACCGATGAAGCCGGTGCAGGACTGGAAGGCTGTACTTTTGAGCTGACCTATCCCGGCCTGAGCAAGCCGCTGACCGGAACGTCCTCAGCATCCGGCGAAATTATTTTTGTGGATTTACCGCTGAATACGACTGTAGCGCTCAAAGAAACATCTGCACCGGAAGGCTATACGCTCCTGCCGACCAAGACAATCAACACTGGCAGTAAAGGTGGTCAGACTATTGAATTGCAGCTGACAAACAGCACAGACCATACATTCAAAATCCACAAAATCAGCAGTGCGGATGGCCGCAATCTGATGGGTGCCACCTTTGAAATTCGAGGCATTGACAACGATTACAAGCACAGCTTTACAACAGATGCGCTTGGCGAAATTACGGTGCAGGGCCGCGACCTGCCGAAAGGCTCATACGAATGTTACGAGGTTGCAGCACCGGAGGGTTTCGTTACCGACGGCAGCGACATTCAGACGTTCGAGTGGAAGAACACGAAAAACATCGAGCTGACCTTTAAAAATGCACCTCAACCGGCAATTCAAATCTACAAATACGATAAAGACAGCAAAATGCCGCTTGTTGGAGCGACTTTCGAGGTGCGCCGTGACGGCCAAACACTCGTAACGCTGAAAACGGATGTCAATGGCTATGCACGGCTGACTAACCTGCCGAAAGGCTTTTATCAGGTCATCGAGGCGGAACCGCCGCAGGGCTATCTGAAAGACGAGCAGGTGCATGAGGTCTATATAGACCCGTCTGCTGCTCCGGCACAGCTTGTGCGTGAGGTCAACATTGCTAATACGAAAAAACTTGCAATCCGCATTGTCAAGGTTGACAAGGAAACCAAGGTGCCGCTGGCAAACTGGAAGTTTGACGTATATTTCAACGATGCTCACTTAACCAGCGTGGCAACCGACAGCAACGGTGAAGCAATGCTGGAGGGCTTGCAGCCCGGCACTTACCGCATCAAGGAAACAGACGGCGATACCGAGCACTACAATATGGATGCACCGGAACAGACGGTAGAGCTTATCAAAAATCAAGCGGATATTCCTACGCTTACTTTCGAGAACACGGTCAAGAAACATTTCGGTCTGCTCAAAATTGATGCTGAAACACATCGCCCGATTGCCGGTGTGACTTTTGAAATCTGGAAAGATGGACGTCTGCTTGGTAATTACACCACGGATGCTTCGGGCCGTATTTGGCTGCCTTACGCCGAGCCCGGCACTTATCAGGCGAAGGAAACGGTTACAGATCCCAAGTACATTTTGAACGAAAAGACCTTTACCGTTGAAAATGATTCAGAGCAGCCTACCTTCTTCACAATTCCCAACACGATGAAAAAAGATGTGACGGTAACCAAAATCGACAAAGATACTGGTAAACCGATGCAGGGCATCGTATTTGAGGCTTTTCGTGACGGCAAATCAATTGGATTCTATACGACCGGACCGGATGGCAAATTCACGCTTCATTATGCAGACAATGGCACTTATGTATTTTACGAGCGCCACACGTTGGCAGGATACACGTTGAGCAAGGAACCTGTTATCATAGAGCATACGACAGACGGCAATACTGATATCATCATTGATAACACGGTCCAGAAAGATTTTACCGTAGTCAAGGTAGACAGCCAGAGCAAGAAGCCGATTGCAGGTGTAACCTTCTCGATTTGGCGAGATAATGTCCTGTTGGGCGACTATCAGACCGGCAGTGACGGCAAAATCACTATCAGCAAGGCACCTGCCGGCACTTACCGAGTCCAAGAAAAATCCACTTTGCAGGAGTACATCCTCAATGATAAGCCGCTCGAAATTGAGCATACCACTGAGAAACCGACAACGGTTACGATTGAAAATACGCGCAAACCCGGTTTACTCATCAAAAAAATTGATGCACAAAGCCATAAGCCTCTGCAAGGTGCCGTTTTCCGAATTACTCGTGGAGATGGTTCTATCGTTCGAGAAGATGCGGTAACCGACAGTGATGGTGCTATTTTCTTGCCGGAGCTGGAGGAAAACACTTACATCATTTCTGAGGTGAAAGCGCCGGATTCTTATCAGCTTGACAGTACTCCGAAAACGGTGCAACTTCGTGCAGGAGAAACCTATGAAGTGACTTTTACGAATACGCGTATTTACGGCCTGCAAATCGTCAAGACCATCAAAGGAACAAACAAGCCGCTGAGCGGCTGTGTTTTCAAAGTCACCAAGGCAAATGGTGAAGTAATCGGCAAATATACTACCAATTCTTCCGGTCTGGCAACAATCAGCGGTCTGGAAGATGGCGTTTATGTGGTAACTGAGATTTCGTGTCCCGAGGGCTACAGACTGGACGGCACACCGCAGAACGTGATCGTGAAAGCCGGTCAGTTGGCAACCGTGGAGTTTGAAAATGAGAAGCTGGCAAGTATTCGCATTAAGAAAATCGACGCTGTGACAAAGAAAGGCATTTACGGTGTCCGATTCCTCGTGAAAGATGAGGCCAACAATCTGATCGGTGAGTATTCCACAGATCAAGACGGTTATATCGAACTCGATGACATTCTGACGGATGGCAAGAGCGAAATTAAGCTGAAGGTAGAGGAGATTGCAGCCGCACAAGGCTATGTGCTGGACAGTACTGTCCGTACACTGCGTGTCCGCCGCGGCGAAACGACCGAGCTAGTCGTCGAAAACGCACCTGTACTCGGTCAGATTCAGGTAGTTAAGAAATCCTCGCAGGATAATCCTATTACCAATCAGCTCAAGGGCAGCCTGCTGCAAGGTGCTGTTTTCGAGATCGAAAATGCCGAAACCGGACGCATCGTAGATACGATTACCACAGATTCTCGTGGTATCGCAGCCTCTAATCCGCTGCCGCTGGGACGGTACTTTGTGCGCGAATCCAAAGCACCGCGCTTTTTCCAGCTCAATACGCAGAAAGCAGAAGTGAAGCTCAAAGTTGAGGGTGATGTGGTCCGTATCGAGATGTACGATGATCCGGCAATTATCAAGACAAACATTACGAAAACCGGCAATTATACCGTGGATGCTGGCGATAATATGCGCTACGACATCACAAATGTTGCAAATCAGTCCAATGTTCTGCTGGATAATTTCAACTGGCATGATCGAATTCCGACCGACGCCGTTCGCGTAGGTACAATCACAACTGGCACTTACAATGCGCGAGTCTGGTATAAAATCCGCTACAAGACTAACAAGCACGATTATCGTACGCTTGCGGATAACCTGCTTTCCACCAACCGCTACTCATTCAAGGTTGACTCCGGTTCGCTCAAATTGGCGATCGGTGAGTATGTAACAGATATCCGCTACGAATTTGGATCTGTGCCTGCAGGATTTAAGATGACTGAAAAGGCAACGGTTTACGTCTATGTGCCGTCCTACATGGGCAATGGATACAACATTATTAACCGTGTAGATTGCGGTGGCTCCTATCAGGGCGAGTGGGATAGCTCTACGAGCTCCTGGGTGACAAAGATTCACCGTACGCCGATTTATCCGCTTCCCACTTTGCCGAAAACCGGCTACTAATCACAGAAACGAGGGATATTCATGATGAAAAAGAGATTGCGGTGGCTGATTATGCCACTTTTGGCCGCACTGCTTGTCAGTGCGGCAGGCGCAGCAGAAGTTGGTGCGGAACAGGTACTGCTTGACGGCGATAAGGCCGTTTTTACGCCGGTCAGCGTAGAACCGATTGAGATCAACGGTGTTCCGACCCTATCCAAGACATATGAAATGCCGCCGGACTTTGATCCGGCGGCACTCAAAGAGCAGCCTTTTGAACAGGATGGATATCGGTATCATTATGCCCATATGGACAAAATCATACAGCATAAAACCGAAACGCAGGATGCTGAGGATACAGTAACCATAGAAGCACCATCTGCTGATTTATCCGCTGTTATCGACAAGGTTCCGGTAACCAAGGCGTATACCAAGGATGGTTATATCGGTGATTTGACCCTGGACCTGCAGAGTATCAAGGTTGCTGCGACAGGCTATCGTACAGTTACAGACAGCCATCCTCACAGCTTCACGAAAACATATGAACTGCCGTATAATGATCGCTCACTGGTACCGGAATCGGTACAGGCCGATGGATTAAGCCTGCCGCGCACCAGTCTGAGCTGGGCACCGACTGTCAATGTCTCAGATTCCGATGTGCCGGATGCATGGACAGCAACAGCTGTTTATAGCAAAACGACCTATACCCGCCGTCAGGTGGCGACCGGCTATCAGGCCAGTGCGGTGTACCGTGGTACAATCAGCAAAACCAGTGTAGATCATGTGACATATACGGTTACTTATGTTGGCAGTAAGTTGCCTATCCTGCCGTTTCTCAATCCGGATGTGACGATTTCACAAATTATGGTTGTCTGTGGGGCGGCTGCCTTACTGCTGCTATTGCTGATTCTATGGGTGATTCGATACATTCTCTGGCATACAGCGCGCGTTTACGTTTACAACGAAGAACGCCGTATCCACGATGTCGTGAGCCGCCAGTTTGTGCGGGTCCGAACACCGAGAATACGGCTGAGTGCGCTGCAAGGCCACGCTGAAACGGAATATATCGTTATCCTGCGCCGCAAGCTAGCAAAACGCCTTGTTGGACGAGATATTGCCATTGAAACCGGCGGTGAGGCACAGCATCATGTGGTAGAAGCGTTTGTAGGAAGTGATTATGCGTTTGGGGTGAGAATTTAAGTTTATATGAATGAATATACATCGAATTGGCAAAGATAATTGTCAAAATGGTAGAATTTCACGCCTCGATAATCCATTACATGGTTATTCAATACGACATGTGAAAGAGGAGCACAGGCGCGCAAACTATATACTCGGTTGTAATAAGAATATCTTTCTGAGCAGTGGGATTGACGATGTTCCAACGCAAGGTATGTTTCAAAATTAACTGGATTACTAAATTTAAACGAATCATAAATCTTTCCATTATTGGAATCTTGGTGAGATTCAAACACAGGAATCGCAATGTTCACCATTTGCGGCAGAGCATAACATTCGGGCAACGGAGTAGTTTGCTTAGAAACATAGGCAACACCATCTATATGTAAGTTTCTCAAACAACACATGATTAGATGAGAGATTATATATTCTGAATGAAATAATCTGGTTGGGTTCTTAACTCTGAATGATGTTGCGCATACAAGCGGCCAACTTAAATAAAGTATTTCAATTAAATTACAGAGTTTCTGGCGATTAATACTTTTTATATCTGTAGTAGCACTTAGTTCGACATGTAGTCCTGTAACAAGTGAAACCCCGGATATTAAATTTAATATTTTTCTTTTTTTCCCATATTCAGTTAATTGGATGGCAGATACGTTGAAATCGTGAAAAGATGGACACCCTAACTCTTTCCAAACATCCAACGAAGATGTTCCTATATACAGACAAGGAACACCAGGGATACTAAAACGTTGTGTACCGATTTTTTCACGCATATTAAGTGGAACATGTCCCATATCACGATACCGTTCTACCGAATCTGTACGAGCTCTGAAAAAAGAAAGCGGGATATCCCGATAATGTTGAAATTGACTAGGATCTTTGTGCAGAAAAGGAAATGGAATGGTTTCACGAGTGGCATAACTATGATCAATAGTCGAGATAAAGAAATTGTTCGTGTCACGTTTTTGAATTTTAGAAATAATCTTTTCAACTGTATTAATCGCGCATGCGATATTACCTTCATAGTATAATGAGATACTATTGAGTATATCATCACAAATTTTCTTGGTAGATTGAATGATTAAGTCTATATTCCAATTAGATTCAGACTCTCGTTGGTTAAGCCAATTCCATGTTGGTAGTTCATCATCCAAATATTGCTGATACTGCTGGAATTTCTTTGTAAGAGTTGATACATACATCTCATCTTTTTCAATTAAAATTGGCAAAAAAAGATTCGGTGTCTCTTTATCGGGAGTATATGGCATAGTTAACCTTCTTTCTATACAAGTAATATTTAACTAGGAGAAACATTATGAACTTACTAAAAAGTATATGTGTGATTACGTGTATAATTTTATCTATCTTTTTTGATGCTTCAGCTTTCGAATATCACTACACAGCAGATCTCTACTCAAACCACTTCTACAACTCAACCTCATCCAACCGCGCGTTGGACATTGACAGTGCAGACGATTCGGGTGGAGCCTCCATCATTATCCCGTCGGACAGCATGAACACCGCTGCGGACAACACAACACCGCGTGAAGGTTCGCCGGTGATTCCAGTGGGTTCATACATAGACCCATGGGGTAATGCTGTCGAGCAACAGATCAATGCAGATGAAAAGCTGAACGGTCTGGAAGGTATATCATTCAACCGGCTCTCTGGTACCTCTACCAGCAGCGGCAGCTACACCGAACAAACACAGCTTGTCAGCACTAACGGTCACTTTGGCGCTGTCTCCATCGGCAATCGCAAGCTGTTTGCGTATATCTATCCCGGTGCAACATATGAAAGCATGCGAAAAGGCGCAGGTCATGTAGACGGTACATCCACCTGGAATGGCAATGTCGCACTCTGCGGACACAATCGTGGCTCATGGCAGTATTTCGGTACACTGAAAAACGTGCAAATCGGCGATGTCATCACTTACCGGACATCGCTTGGCGTGAGAACCTATCGAGTTACCTCGGCAGGGCGTATTCTCGCAACGAACACAGCAGTTCTTAATCCCGCCTCGGATAACCGAATCACGCTGCTGACCTGCATTGCCAACGAACCGGCTTACCGACTGTGTGTAATTGGTAAGGAAATTAAATAATCAACGGAAGCTCATTCAGCTTCCGTTTTCTATTCTCCACACTGCTCCGCAATGCGCTGAGCACGCTTAAGAATTTCCTGCCGCCAGTTTTGCTGCAGTGAACGCGCATTATCGACTTTGTGAGCAATCTGCTGGGACTCTGCCTTCAGCTTAATAGATCGCTCGCCTGTTTGTAAACGATTCTCTAAGATTTCCAACTGGATCACCAGTTGAGAAACATTCAGTTCTACAGTCAAAGACATAAATGCTACTCCATTAAAAATTCTATCGAAGGGATATTTCACTATGAATAAAAAGAAAACTATCAACTATTCGCTGCTCATGCAGCGGTTATTTCTTTTATACCGCATTGCGCTGTTAGTGCTTATGCTTGCGGTCATCTTGCCGCACGCTGGAGCCGTTGACGATATGTGGGTCGTCGCAAATCGTATTATTAAGGACGTATATACCAAGATTGCCGGTGTATCTACGGTACTCGCTGGCTTGATGTCCGCCGTTGCAGTCATTGGTGCAAAAATGTCCGGAACGCAGCAGAAAGCCGATCAAGCATGGGACTGGCTTAAACGTGTCTGGCTTGCCTGGGTCATTATCAACGGCATCGGAGCATTTATCGCTTACATTCGTCCGTTGTTTACGGGTCTGGCAACTCTGGATTAAGTACATTATACGAAATTCGAGGCATCATGACAAGAGGAAGGAGGTCATCCTATTCTAGAAAAACTTATCAAAGCCTTATGCGAATGGCTTGCCACCATGTGGTACGAAATGGTGGGCGAAGTACTGAAGCAGCTTATGGCTATGCTAAGTGTGGACCTGTCATACTTTTCGCAGCGAGTACCCGTAATTAAGGATATTGCGACCATTTTCCTGGCTGTCGGCTGGGCACTGCTTATCGGCAACTTAGCATATCAGGCGCTGCGTTCCATGGTATCCGGTGTTGGCATTGAGGCCGAGGACCCTACCAGACTGTTTCTGCGCACAGCGATGTTCAGCTTTTTGCTGGTATGCGGCAGACAGATTTGCAATATTGGTTTGAATCTGACCTTCGTTATTATGCAGCTGCTTCAAGTCCCTAAATCCGTTTCATTTACACCATTTGATGAAGATTTCTTCAGCTTACTGCCTAATGCGGGCTGGTTGGTCGTAATTGTGGTCAATATCTATATCCAGTGGCAAATCATCAAATTGTTCTTTGCAGTGGCTGAGCGATATGTCGTCTTGTGCACACTGGTATACTGTGCTCCATTGGCATTTTCCATGGGCGGTTCCAAAAGCACGGCAGAGATTTTTCGAGGCTGGCTGCGGATGTTTGCATCCATGTGTACATTAGCAGCACTGAATTTGGTATTTGTCAAATTGCTGCTGTCGGCAATGTCCAATTCGCCTACGGGCGCCGCTATCGTGCCGTGGATCATGCTTATCACCGGTATTGTCCGTACGGCAAGAAAACTGGACAGCATTGTGCTGCGAATCGGACTGAATCCGGCATCGACCGGAGATCCGTTGGAACGCCATCATATTCCGGGTATGCTCAGCGCAATGATGTTCCATCATGCGGCGGAATTTATCAAAAACACAATATCCAATCCGCCGCACGCAACCAATACAAGGCAGCCGCGCTATTTCGATCCGTTGGCATACGGTATAGACCGTCAGGTCACTACCGGACGTGTCGCCGAGATTGGTGCACCGTCCGGAGCCAGCACGCAGACTGCATCCGCTGAGAACAACAATAACGCTGATAGCACCACAAATGTCAGCCGCTCGACCGGAACTATGCAACATCACACAGCACCGGTTCATGCACCGCATCAATATGCGGATATTAACATCGATGCAGATGATTTCATTGACGGTGAAAGTGTTTCGCATGTAAGCAGTACAACTCCAGCGGTTTCTTCTCGCGTTTCGCCTGTTGCACCGCATGTTCCGCCGCTTCCGCACAATTTTGCGGAAACCAAGCCGCCGATCTCTCCGCAGACTGCTCGCCCACCTATTACACCGCAGGCACAGCATACCAGTAACACAACGCAGACTGCACAAAACAGTCCGCAAAATGTCGTGCAAAATGCCAATGCGCAGAACGCCGTACACGCTCATCTTACGGAACACAGTACAGAGCAAAACACTTCGCTTCAGCCGCAAACGATTGAGCATAATACGCAAACGGAGAAAAACAGCGGCACACATGGACAGCAAGCCGGTCGAATCAGTCCGGTTACACCGCCGCGTCCTGCAATGACTCGTGAGGTGCCCAAAACAGAGCATACTGCAGCAGAGCATACGTCCGCGCAGGTACACTCCAGCCGTGAGCAGAAAACTGTTAATCATGTACAGAATCAGACAACCGCCAAGTCGGCACCTATTATGCCGAATACATCGCAGAACAGCCATACCACAAATACACAGGTACCTGTTCAAGCACCGCGAAATACCGTTCCTGCTTCTAATCATAATGTTACTGCTGCGGCCGTACCGAAGACCGTTTCTCCGCCAAAGCAGGAGCATACACATCCGCGCACACCGGCACAAGCCGCAAAAACGGATGTAACACCTCAGCGCACACTGGTACAAACGATAAAACCGGATGCAACGTCGCGGCGCACACCTGCACACGCAGCAAAACCGGATGTGACACCGCAGCGTAATCGAGGAGTTTCTGCTGCTGTAAGACCGGATATTTCGCCTGTTGCGGCACAGAATCCTACGGTTAAGTCTCAGCAGAACCGCAGCAAATCACCCAATCCAACCTCTCCGGTTTCGCCTGCATCTCAACCGCATACACTGCGCCGTACTGCAGAGCCGGTCAAACGCAAAGATGTGATGCCCAGAAACGGAGGTAACCGCAATGCAAGACGAAAACGCAAGCCGTAAACAGGCATTCTTGTCTGCTGCACGAATCGCACAGTCGGCAATGAACGGAGGTCTGCATGGTGCCGCTGTTGCGACGGCCGTCGAGGCTGGAAAACGGCTTGTAAAGCCTGTACTCGCCGCTTCTGCTGTCCTGTTCGGGATACCGTTGTTATTTCTGACGGGGATACCGTGCAATCTGTTTGACGCACCCAGTGTGAAATCTGCTGATATTCAGGAAATGACCGCACAGGCGCAGAACCTGAATGCCTCGTGGAAACGGCAGCGTTCGTTGGAGCAGCAGGCGGTAGATTTATTCGTATCGCTATTGCCGAAAAACATAGGATTCCTGTCTATCGAAACACAGCTTGGCAACACCAACGACTACTGGCAGGTGGCGATTACATCGGTTTTGAACGAACAGAATGTAGCCTTACTGAATGAGGATAAGATCGTTCAGACCATGAAAGACAAAATGCAGTACAAGCTCGAACCCAAGTATAAGGATGGCAAGTTGGTCGGGTACATACTCGTGATCTATGATATGACACCGGATGAGCTTATGGACAAGCTGGGATTCGACGATCAGCAGAAAACATGGGCCGGACTTATCGCAGATACGATTTCGGACAGCGATTACTCTGCGCCGGTTGGTTCGTCAGACAATTCAGCTGACGCAAATTTGTCCGACATTGTGTTTACCGGTCGCGGCAACTCCAAAGACGTGGTGTATTTCAGCCAGTATGACAGCCGCTGGGGCAGTCTAATGTACGGCAAAACCAACACTATTGCCGGTGCAGGCTGCGGTCCGAGCTCACTTGCAATCTGTATTTCTACATTAACCAACAAGACGGTTACACCGCCGGAGGTATGCGAGTGGTCGGTCAAGACCGGTCACCGCTGTGAAGGTTCGGGCAGCTATCACAGCCTGATTCCGGATGGTGCTGCCCATTGGAGCGTGCCTTGCCGCGGTATCGGTCAGAATAAAAAAGAGCTCGTAAAGGCACTGCAGGACGGTAAATTGGTCATTGCGATTATGAGTCGTGGTCATTTTACGCGTGGCGGGCATTTTATCGTTCTGCGCGGAATTACCAGCCAAGGCAAAATTCTGGTCGCAGACTGTGCCAGCTATGAACGTAGTCAAAAGGAGTGGGAAATTAACATATTCCTAAACGAATGTAATAAAGGTGCCGCTTCCGGTGGACCTTTCTGGGTGTTGGGATAGGAGGAACAATGAACGAAGATTATTACAACGGACAAGTGCTGCGATTCCGTGCATTTCGGATGAAATGCCGTATTTCTCTGGCTGAATTATCACAGGCAAGCGGTATCAGTATCCAACGCATCAGCCAGATTGAGCTGATGGATTGTCCGGTGACACCGCACCTTATCGAACTGCTGACACGCGCACTCGAAATCGTACTTCTGCGTCGGAGCGCCATGGCTGCTCTGAACATCGCGGATTATCGTGAGCAACAGGAACATCTTTTTGATGCCATTTCAGAAAACGAGGTGATTACAGATGGATAATGAAGATACCTACTTTATTCCTGCCAATTTCACAGATGCGGGCCGCGTGCTCGGTATGTTTGAACTGCGGAACTGCATTGAAGCTGTTCTTCTGGCGGCGCCGACTTTGGGTCTCTGTACGCTAATTGCACATCAGCTGACGGTATCGCTTACCATCAAACTCATCATCTCGCTGTGCCTGCTTGTACCGGTCTGTGGTTTTGCGCTGATTGGTATTCGGGACGATTCATTGAGTCGATTTTTGTCCACATATTTCCGCTGGCGCAGTCACAGGCGGATTATCTTAAACAGGGGAGGAATTATCAAATATGAACATAAAAGACGCGATTTTTGGCGCGCAAAGTTCGCAAAAACTCGCCGCCGCAAGTGATGATCTGCAAGGCAGTCTGCCAATCGCAGACATTGACCGCGGCATTATCTACACAAGGGACGGCGGTCTTGTAGGGCTGTTTGAAGTGCTGCCGATGAACTTCTTTCTGCAAAGCATGGCAGAGCGTGTCCGCATTGTAGGCGCACTTGCCGCATGGCTCAAGATCGCACCGAGCAGTGTGCAGATTCTCGGGCTCTCGCAGCTGGTCGATGTTGAACAGTACACGCGGCGTATGCATCAATATGCCGCAGACGAGGCAGATGCAAGCTGCCGTGCGTGTATCGAAGACAATATCGAACAGGTCTGCGGCATGATTCAAGGTGGTGCCTTCACAACACGCTTTTTTGTCGCATACCGGTTTGAACCGGATATGGCCCCTGCGGCCAAGACACCGGAACAGCGTGCGGATGCACTCTATCAGATTGCAGATACCGCGAAAGGCTATCTTGCCCGCTGTGGATTGACCGTCGCAGAGCCGCAGTACATCGACAATCAGATGGTGGAAACCGTGTTTGGTATGCTATGCAAGCAGACTTCGCGGAATATCAAGTTACCGGTAGATTTTCGACTGATGATGGAAGATTATTTCGGTATTCCAACAGAGAACGATTCGGAAGATGACGAGGAACCGATAAACGTTACAGAGGAAACTGCCGAGATTCCGAATAAGAAAAAACGCCGAAAGAAACGCAGGAAAGCTAAGAAGAACAAACAGACAGCAGATCAATCAGACGGCATCACGCGCGTAATGGATCTCATTTGTCCATCTGCCATTGATATGACGCACCGCGATTATCTGGTGATAGACGGTGTATGCCACGCCTATCTCTATATTACCGGTTACGGTTATCAGAGCCTTGTACGCGGCGGCTGGCTGGCGGCGCTCGTCGGTATGGGTGACGGTATTTCGCTTTCTACTACTTTATTGCGCCGTCCGCGAGAAAAAATACTGCCGAAAGTCGCCAATTCGACAATCTGGAGTCGCAGTCGTATGCGTGATGTAGATGATACTCGTGCAGACTACGAGCAGATGGGCAGTGCAATTTACGCCGGTCAGTATATCAAACAGCAGATGAATACGGCCAACGAAGATTACTACGATATGTACACGCTGATCGAGATTACTGCCGCAACTCCCGAACTTCTGCATACCCGCCTTGCGGAAGTGGAACGTCTTTGCTCATCACAGGACATTATCTGCAAACGATGCGATTATGTGGAGGAACAGGCATTTCACTCGTTTCTGCCGGTCGTATCGCTTGCGCCGGAGATTGCCCGCAAAGCGAGAAGAAATACGTTGCTATCCGGTGCAGCGGCGGCATTTCCGTTTTATTCGATGGAGCTTTGCGAGCAGAACGGTATCCTTATCGGTGAGGACTTACGCAATCATGCGGTCTGTATGCTGGATATTTTCGACGGCAACCGATACAGCAACGCCAACATGACCGTGCTCGGTATGTCTGGCGCTGGTAAAACGTATCTGCTTCAGCTGATTGCCATGCGCTATCGTCAGCAGAGCAAGCAGGTTTTCCTCATCGCGCCGTACAAGGGCTACGAATATCGCGCCGCCTGTGAGGCGATTGGCGGTCTGTACATTAAACTGGCACCGTCTTCTACGGATTGTATCAACTTTTTAGAGATTCGTCGCCGCACGCTGGATGTCAACGCTGAGCTGACCCGTACGCGCACTCGTGAGGACTCGCTGCTGGCCGATAAGATCAGCCGTCTGCATATCTATTTTTCACTGCTGCGGCGCGGGCTGACCGAGGACGAGAAAAGCCGTCTGGATGTGGAACTCATGCGGCTGTATGAGCGTTTCGGTATTACCCGCGATAATGACAGTCTATATGACGAATATGGCAACCTGAAGCCGCAGCCAACACCGGCAGACTTCTACGAACTGCTGAACGAACGAGAAGAAACCAAATCGCTTGCCGGTATCCTCAGTCGATTTGTCAATGGTTCGGCGGCAAATCTCGGTGGCGAAACCAATGTCGATATGAACAACAAGTACATTGTCCTCGATATTTCAGAGATTGGTAAAGAACTGCTGCCGTTCGGAACCCTTCTGGCAGCAGATATCTGCTTGGATTATTGTAGAATATCGCGTGCCGAAAACAAGGTCGTTATCCTTGATGAGGTTTGGTCGCTGATCGGTGCAGGCTCTAACGCACAGGCCGCGGAGTTTGTTCTGGAATTGTTTAAGACGGTCCGCGGCTACGGTGCTTCCGCTATTGCTGCCTCACAGGACTTAGAGGACTTCTTTGCATTGGAAAGCGGCAAATTTGGCAAGGCCCTGCTCAATAACAGCCGTATCAAATTCGCGCTGATGACCGAACCGGAGGAGGCCATGCTGATTCAGCAGCACTACCATCTCACGGATGAAGAGATGCAGATGCATGCCAATTTTACACGCGGACAGGCACTGCTCTGCGCAGGACGCAACCGCTTGGGCGTACAGATTATCGCATCGCCGCGCGAGCATGAACTGATTACTACCGACCCGCGCGACATTGCTCGCATCCGTCAGCGGCAGCATATTGAAGAAGTACGTCGCCGAAAACGGCCGAAGAAGGAGGTTCTGACCGAAGATGATTGACATGCCGTTTGACAAAGACTTGGCGAAGCTAATACAGCTCTCCGAGCAGTTCAAACAAAGCACTGATGAATGTGAGCGCAGCCGTTTAGCGAATGAGCAGCTTTGCCTGTTGGAAAATGCAACACTGGCCGCACGCCGTTATTGCAGTGCGTTTCTCAAACCGACCGGTCGCCGCGCACAGCATATTCTTCCGTACAGTACAGAGGAAAACTGCTCTGTGCAGATTACACGTGAGGGATGGACACATATTCGTTTGAATACTTTACTGTTAAGTAATCGCCAACGCGTAACAGGATATATCGAAAGTACGCTGCTACAAATACTGCATGGGCATCGTATTGGCGGTGGAAATCTGCCGTGGTATGAACGTGCCTTTGTTGTCATTACAGAACATACGGACAGGCGCCGTTCCGGCCGAACTTTTGATCCGGACAACAAGGAATGGAAGTGCGTTTTGAATGCGCTCAAGGGCGTTCTATTCGAGGATGACAACAGTCAGACCGTCAGCTTGATTTTGGACAGTATGCCCGATGGCAAAGACTTTACCGAGGTCACTGTGGTGCCTTATTTTGAGGTCCAGAAGTCTTGGGTAGCACGGTAAAAACGGCTCTCCACTCCGGCGGTAGTACCGCCGGAGTTGGAGGGCAAAACGAAAATATGATTTCGTTGGATTTTTAGTAATGTATCCGTCCAATCCTTCGATTTAAGCGGAGAAATATTCTGGAATTACAAAAAACAGATTACAATTACCGCGACCTGCTAAGAGTGGTGCGGTAATTTTAGAAATGGAGGCGATTATTTGCGTACAGAAACTATGCTGCCTGCCATGCGGCTGATCGGCTGGTGCAAGAACATCGACCATGAGTGTGAACGCCGATTTCGCGGCATTTTCCGCTCATCGGTTATGCAGTCGCTGGTAGAGCAAAAGTATCTGCGGCCATACTCCGATACCTATGGCTGGCGGCTGACACCGGTCGGTTATACATGGCTCGCAGAACAGGGGTTCCCGATGCAGGCTGATCGGCATACACAGCGTGTCAATCGAAGATTTGCAAATGCAGAAGTGATACTTACCATGTATGCCGCCGGCATTGACCCGTTTGCGGCTGAGGTTCCTGCGCTGCGAGAGCATGACGGTTATCTTCCTGCATCTGTACTGCGGGCAAAGGATGGACAGCATCCGCTGGGCAGCAATCTAGTGTCTGGCTTCCTGCGGATCGGTAACATATTGTTTGCCGTGCATTCCCCGAAACCAGCTCAGAGAGTTGTCATTCAGCGTGAGATCGACTGCGCACAATCCGTTATGCTGGGCAGTGGCTGTACTGATCAGGCATATTTCTTGTGCGGCAGCAGTTACGCTGACATTTACCGTGCACTGCTGGACGATCAGCCCTTGCAGAACAGCAAGAGAGTCAGCTATGCACAGTTCTATCAGCAGATCAGTCCGGCATATCTGCTGCCATGCAACAAGGATGGAGTCGTACAGCTCCGCTTGTTGAAGCTGCCGCAGTATCGCATGCGACTGGCGCGTATGCTGGGAGAGCCGATAACCACATCGCAATTAGCCGAGTGCGATTTCTTTAGTACAGCCTTTCAAATTCCTGCCCGCGTGGTGGCAGATATGGAACTGCGGCAGGTGTTCCGAGCGGCACAGCAGGCACGAGCCGCAGGTTATCATGGTTTACTGCTTGCCGCATTTGAAAGTCAGAAACGTTTTCTGGCACAGATATTTCCGCCGCCGTTTTTCCATATCGCAGTGATCGACGAGCAGGCGCTCTGTATCCTCGAAATGGGTGCTGACTTATGATACCGCTGTCTGAGCATATCGCCAAACTGGAAGAACGATGCCGGAAACGATTGGAGCGTTGGAATACAAAGTACAATGCCGACTGGCGGCTATATGCAGTGCTCGGCGGCATGGGCTGGTACTTTTACGGCATGATTGTCAATTCGGTACGGCTTGGTATTCGGCAGTCTATGGATGCGAACAGCAACATCACAAGCATCTGGGTCGTGAATCCGCTCCGCAACTTTATTGCGCCGTTTACACTGACCGGACTTGGCATTACCGGTGCCATTGTTGTTTTGGCGTGTCTGCTGACACGAAAAGGTTATAACTGGCTGTCCGGTTATCATCCGGTCAAGGACAAGCGCGGGTTTGACATTCTGCCGGATGCTACACATGGCAGTTCACGTTTTATGAAGCTGGATGAAATGAAAAATGTCTTGGAAGTCGGCAAGCTGCCCGACCTTACCGGTACCGTGTATGGCAAACACCGTGATGACCCGTTGGATGACAACCGTTTCTCGCAGTATATCGCATCCAGCAGCAAGAGCGGCCTTGCCGGAAATATGCTAACCATCGGTGCACCGGGCACGGGTAAAAGCTGGGGTTTTGTCCGACCGTTTATTTTTCAGGCCGTACGGAGAAAAGAGAGTCTGATACTCACTGATCCGAAAGCAGAATTGTATGAAAGTACTGCCGGTTATCTTGAGGATATGGGATATGAGGTCCGTGTATTCAATCTTTTGGACATGGAGCACTCTGACCATTGGAACTGCATCGGTGAAGCCGACCACGATGAACGTCTTATACCGATTATTGCATCTACCATCATCAACAACACTTCGAGCGAAAAAGAAGCAGGAGACTTCTGGTCGAAGTCCGAGCTCAACCTGCTGACGGCACTGCTGTACTATGTCCAGAATGATACGGATGGTGCAGGCCAGCGCTTGCCGTTATCCCAACGGCGGCTTGGACGGATACTTTCGCTTCTGACGGAGAACGGCCTTTCTAAAATTGACCGTGAGATCAATCTCCTGCCTCCTGGGCATCCGGCGAAAGGTCCGTACGGTCTATTTTTGCAAGCCAAAGAAAATCTGCGCGGCAATATCGTTATCGGTCTTGGCAACCGTCTGAACGTCTTTCAGGACAAGCTGGTAGATGCGCTCACCGCAGACAGCTCTATTGACCTGACACTGCCCGGGCACAAGCCTTGTGCATACTTCTGTATTTTGTCTGCACAGGACAGCACCTATGCTTTCCTGTCCTCGCTGTTTTTCACTATGATTTTTTCGAGACTGGAACAGTATGCTCGGCGAGAAACAGAGGATGGTAAGCTGCCGATACCCGTCAACTTTGTACTGGACGAATTTCCGTCCATTGGAAAACTGGGGGACTTCAAACGCTCTATTGCGTTTACTCGAGGCTTTCGTATGAACTGCATTGTCATTGTGCAGTCCATTGCACAGCTTGCAGATATGTATCCGCGTCATGAGTGGGAAGAGATTGCAGCCTGCTGTGATGCAACGATCTGCCTTGGAGTTAACGACTTAACAAGTGCGAAATTTGTGAGCGATAAATGTGGTATGACGACAATTCGCGTTACCAACAACCAGCAGCCACAAACACCGCTCTTTTCTCCAGTGGCGAATCTATCGCGCCCGTATTCACAAACGCGCAGCAATACTCAGCGCGCTCTTATGCAGCCGGATGAGGTACTGCGCCTGGATAATGCCAAGAGCATTGTTATGCTCCGCGGGCAGTTTCCAATGCTGTTATATAAGGTAACACCGCCGGAGTTTGCAGATTTCAAGAAGCTGCGGCTGGTGTCTATCGCAGACTACCATAGCCATACGGAGTCAGCTGAACCGCGCAATGAAGAAAAAGTTCCGGAGCGACAGCAAGCGGAGCCGATAAAACCGGCACCCGCAACACAGGCGACCTATCCGGAACTGCTGCACTTGGATGCAGAAGATTATGAAACACCGTATTTGTTCACTAATGAACGGTTTCAAGAGATACAAAATGAATTGAACAAAGGAGATAAAGAGTAATGAAACAGGCAAATATAGAAAATCGCCCATCATTTGGGCTGATAAAACTGAATGACGTCATATCATACTATCATATGCAGATGCCGCGCTGGCTGTTCAGCGCGGCTGACTATTCAGATATGACGCTCGAGAGCAAAGTTGCGTACACATTTCTGCTAAACCGATGTCAGCTTTCACGCCGCAACGGCTGGATCAATCGTTATGGCGAGGTATATGTGATCTATACTCGCGAGGACTTGGCACAAGAAATGCAGATTTCATATAAGAAAGCTATCGCGTGTTTCAAGGAGTTGACCGAAAAGCATCTGATCTGGGAGCAGCGGCAAGGCCGCGGCTTGCCGAATCGTATTTACCTCGCTGAAGTACAATTCAGCGAAAAGGCGGCATTTTCGTATGATTGCGCTCCGTTCTCCGCAGATGAAAGCAAACCTGCCGAAATGGCAGGTCTGGAAAATGCACTGGATATGAGAGAGTGTGAAGAAATCTCTGCGGAAACCAAAGAAAACGATGCGCAGACGTCTGAAAACGACATGAAGGAATCCGAGCCGTTTGAACAAAACCTGCAGAAATGGCAGTTCAAGACATGCCAAAATGGCACTTCTAGAAGTGCTGAATTTGCAGTTCAAGACATGCAGAATCGGCACACAAGTAAGAAAGAGATAAGAAATACAGAGAAAAGTCATACTGAAGGAAATTCGTTTATCGGTCGGACACGCGAGAAAGCGGAACTGCAGGAGATCGAGCGCCGAGCGGAGATTCACGCATTTGCCGATGATGAATGCGCCTTGCTGCACGACTGCCTGTACTGGCTGTATTACTGCGATGGGCTGCGGATCGGCATTTGTACCTATCCGCAGGACTACGTGAGGGAGAAGCTGTGGCGGCTGGATTTCGAGATTGCGGAAAATGCACTGGCTCGCATGAAAGCCAACGAAAACGAGATTCGCAAGAACTCGCTGGTGTACACAGCCAAAATCCTGTTCAGCTGCATTGTGGAGTGTGGCAGTGAGGAAATGCTCGATCCAATAGTGAATCGTCTGAAACGGAGGTTTGAAACATGAGATTTTGGAGTCCGCAGCAGAAATACCTGCTGAAAGTGCTGAATATCACTGGCTGTATGCGAAAATCTCAGGTATTGCCGCTGCTTCGCCGGCAGTTTGATATTTCGCCCAATGCGATAGCGCCAATCTGTCGCCAGCTGAGGGATGCCGGGTATCTGCGAGAGTTCAATGGTATTATTTCGGCAGTTGGACCGCAGTACGAGCCGTTTATTCCACAGGCATTGGACCTGATTTTTGCAATTTTGCCTCGTGAACCGCTTTATTTTCATCGAGAATCGCGTAGTTCGTTATATGCTTTTGGCGAGCAGAGTGGATTGCTGGCACGCGTATTTCATATCGCGCAGAAGCAGGATTTGCTTGCACTGCCTGGTCAAGCGCATTTTGCCAAACAAAAGGTACTTACAGTACTGCTATTAACTGATGCTGCACAGACAGCATATCTTCCAGATTACTTTTCCGGATTGATAGCCTATCCTGATCCGACTGGAAAACTGACATTACAACAACATGGAGGAAAACGACATGAAACTTGATAGCAAAGAGCTGATGGAACGACTTTCGACCTCTCGGCGGGAATTTAATGCGACAGCGTTTTCTGAATTGGACCGTAACCTATCTGATGATGAGCGTGAAGAATGGAACGCGATTTACGCTTCGTTCTCCTCGCGGTCACTGCTTCGGAATACGGTGATTGGCTTGGAAAGTATTCCGTTTCCGACCGACGATGAACCTGAGCAGGTACTGACCTGCATGGTAGTCATGCGGCATCTGGTAAAGGTGCTGATTCCGTTGCCGCTGTTCTGGATTGAGCCGACAGGCATCAACCCTAACAGTGTGATTGGCGCAGACGTTGATTACATTATCATTGGCGTAGACCGTGAGGGTGAATGTGCAATCGCGGCTCGTTCGCTGGCCTTGGAGCAGCAGCGGTGGCACGCACTGAATGTTCAACACGTTTCCGACGGCGATGTGGTATCCGCATCTGTGCTGGCCTGCGGACCGACACGCATTACGATCACGGCCTGTGGTTTTGATGTAACGATGGGTCAGCAGGCCATGAGCTACACTTATCTTGCGGATATGCGGGAAGAATATCATGCTGGTCAGCAGCTGCAGGCAAAGGTGCTCAGCGTCAGTGAAGATATGCTTGCACTGTCCGTTCGTGACGTTGGTACGGACCCGTATCTCAATGCGGAACTGCGGCATCCGGTTGGCTCCAGCCGGATTGCTACCATTTCCAGCAAATATGCAGGCGGCGTATTCTGTCGACTAATTGATGGCTGCACGGTGGTCTGCCGGTATGCACAGCAGTTCAGTGATGACGAGTTCCGGGTGGGCGATAAGGTTGTGGTGCAGATTCGGTCGTTTGTGGATGAGCGGCGGTGGCTGAGGGGGAAAATCAGAGGAAGACTTTCTTAACTAAGCGTGCTTAACATTATCGCTTATTTCTTTATTCGTCCGTTTATAAAAGTTTGCTTTGGGGTTTGCATAAATCGGAGTGAGAGCTCCATCTGCACGGACTTTCAGCTCCACTTTCTTGTACGTCTTCATCAGCTTTTTCAGGCTGCCGTTGCTGCGGGCGATATTCAGCTCATCCAGCAACTCGGGCATACGGATATAGCGAACCGTATTCATCCGTCTGCACGCAGCATTGCCCAGCGCGCAGGCGATGTAAGTTTTGCCGTTGCCGGAGGCACCTTCCAGTACAACGTGATGGCCTTCATCAATGTACTTGCAGGCAGCAAGCCGCAGAAGCTGTGCCTTGTCCAGTTTGCGATCCTCATGGTACTCGATTTCTTCCATGACGGCAGAAGGAATGCCAAACTCGGCATTCCGCATTAACCGGGCTACTTTATTATTCTGGCGGCGGTTCCATTCCGCGGTCACAAGCATGCTCAGCCGCTCTTCAAATCCAATTGAATTGAATGAAGCGTCTTGAATCTGGTTTGCAAATTCAGCTGCCATGGCGGTCATTTTCATCTCGGTAAGCATATCTATCGTCTGCTGGTTCATTCCTGCTCACCGCCCTTCTTGAAGTAGGCGGCACCGCGCGTAATGCCGTAACGATTGATGTTTTTCGGCTGTTCCGGCTGTGGATTGTCAGGCAAGGCCCTCTCATTCTTCAAAAGACTGCTGATATTACGAACAGAGGGTGTAGTTGTAAACGCAAGAACCCGTCCGCAGGCGTTTTCAAGACGTTTCCTGCCGTAACGATCACCGAGCTTTTTCAAGCTTGCACAGGCTTTGTAACCCTGCTCTGGAGCCTTGCCCGATTCGAGGAAGAATGTCACGACACGCTCCGCCATCGGACCAACGGACATTGCCCAAGTTTTGAAATCTTCTGCATTGTACGCCAGATACCTCTGGTGCTCCTGCGGCATATGCTCCAGCTTCACCAACGGTTCACGCTGCTTTGTCTGCAAACGGCGGTGGCTTGCAACACGACTTCCATGGAAATACACTTCAACAATAGTTTTTGTTACGCGAATGTCCACTTTTTCGCCGATCAGATTGTATGGAACGGAATATTTGTTCCGGCCGTCACTCACGAGATAGTCGTTCGGCACCTTGGCGACAGACCAGACAGCGGCTTCAAACGGTGCAGCAGGCAGCGGCAGCATATACGCCTGTTCTTCCTCGAGATAAGCACTGCGGCGCGTGCCGGTGTGCTGCTTGAATTCCCGGTTGTTCAGTTCTTCGAGATTTTCAGCAACAGCTTCGTTGAGTTCGCGCAACGAGAAAAACTTCATATCACGCAGTGCCGCAATAATCCAGGTTTCCACCAGACGAACAGACGCTTCCGCAGCGCTTTTGTCCTGCAGCTTGCGGACACGGGCCGGCACGATTGCGGTACCGTAATACTCGGCAAGTTCCTGATAACTGCGGTTCAGTACGGTTTCATAACAGGTGTTAGACACAGTTGCGGTCCTGCAGTTGTCTGGGATGAGCAGCCTTGCCACGCCGCCGAAATAATTGAAAGCGTGAACATGGCAGTTCAGCCAGTTCTCGGTTTTCATGTCGTCGCAGGCTTCTGCATAGACGTAACAGCTGCACGGGAGCACCGCCACGAACAGCTAAGCCGCGCTCGTCGCGCCAGTAACCGAATCGTATACCGGGACAGTATCTCCGGCCCAGTCCACCTGGATTGCATCTCCCGGCTTATGCTGAATACGCATGGTTGCCTTGGTAATGCGAGCCCATCTGCGGTATTTATCACCAAACTGTGTACTCATGTACGGCGTGCGGCCGCTTTCATAACATTTGCGGCAGTATTCTTCCCATAAAAGCGTCAGCGTAACGCCAGGCTTTGCAAGCTCACGGTGGATGTACGGATAATCCGGCTCAACGTAAGTGCTGATTTTCTGGTACTTGTCCGGGAAAAGAATCCGCTCCAGCTCGGTGTTGGTAATGTCCTCGTCAAGGGGCCAGTGGATATTGGCTTTGCTTGCTGCCTCTAATACCTTACGAATAGTATGGCGTGAACAGCGTGCGCTGTCTGCGATTCTCCGCTGGCTGTAGTCGAGATAGTCCAGCCGCAGGATTTTCAAATAGTCTGTCATTTCAAAACCTCCAGATAAATATGTCACAGCAGTTGCCGTGCATATTCATTATAAAGGCTTTGGTGCTCTAATGCGGCAGAGTGGAGCTAAAACTCTGGCAAGCTGGGGCTAAAACTCCGTGCAGATGGAGCTCTCCTAGCGATTTATGCAGGGTTGATATTTTCACTCATACTTATGGTATAATCAGGTTATGAAAAACATTTAATTGCTAAAGACTAAAGATAAATCTCTACATAAAAATGGTGTGAATGATTACTTCATCATTCACACCATTTCATTATACTAGATGGGCACAAACCGCAGTATGAAGAGCTACACCTGCACCAGAAGTAACTTTTCCACCAGCTCCATACCCCGACTTAATGCGCATCTGACTCGGCGTACCGCCATCCAATGCTACTGCATAATCGCAGAGCATATCCTGCATCATATTTGCTGCGACTTTAATTGTCATTTCACAATCAGTACATACCATAATATATTGACCGCTTACACCTTTCAGATGTCCCAGAAGAGTACGTTTACGTTTGTTTGCAGGGTCTCCTGCTGTAGCTTTAAACCGATATTTCACACTGCTCGGATTCTGCGGATCATAAATAAGGGACTTAGAAGGTTCGTTGTCTATCACGCGCTCATTCAGAACACACTGCTTATTAAAAACAAGTGGATGCACGCCTGCGATGACACACTTACAGTACGGTAATGCTGTACGCAAAGCCTGCGCACTTTCAAACCAACGGATTGCCGCTGTACCATCTTTTTTCACACAGAAAGACGGCCAATAATTATGGGTGGTATACATCTCGTGATTGTCAGGTACAGACGTATATCTATACTGATTAAAATACATCGGATAACCTTCACCCTGATAATAAAACCCATAAAACTGATCTTTATCATAATCATACATGCATGCATTCGTTTTGGCAATCACTTTATCAGCCTTAACAGACGCTGGATTTAGAGAAGCCAAGGATACCTTAGTTTCTGAAATTGCTGGTGCGATTGACTGCGCAGTACGCCCGCCTGTTGTAAATGTATGGATATTCGTATATGTTTCGCCTCCGTATGTATACATGTATTTAACATATGTTTTCTGTGAACCATCCATAATTTTAAGAACACCATTTGCCATGTTACATTCTCCTATATTTTACTTTGTATGCATACATTCCATAAGGAGAATATTTTAGAATAAATGTAAACCCTCTCAGCAATAATTCGTTCGTAATATAATTTCTGCTACGCAATCCTTTTCAAATCGAAGTTCGAAAAAAGGATCTTCCCATTCGCCATACAGCAAATTGATTCTACTTTTATTGTCACCTACGCGCAGACCTCGCGGGGTACAAAAACGAGCAGATTGTGTCGTAATACGACATATCTTATCATCCATATTTTCTTCATCTTCGCCGGAAGCTAAGCGCATAACATATACATTCAAGTCATCTGATTTATAATGCTCAATGTTATAATTCAAGACATTTCCTGTATCTTCACACTTTCGCAGTTCTGTTTTTATGTTATCCGAAAGCATTTCAAATGATATATGTGTTGATATCGTTGTATTTGGGGATTCTGTGTCAATGAGGCAATAATCATCTTGTACAGTAGATAAAATCACCTTTGTATCGCCTGCATATACCACCGAATTTAACCCCACAGCATATCTATCCGGCGCATACAATCCAGTAAAGCCTAACGGAAAATACACACTGCCATTTCTACGAAGTAACGTTTGATTCGTAGATTCAATATATGTCGCTCGTTTTGCAGTGCCCCCAAAGTGCAATATTGGTGCATCTGCCTGAATTTTTATCCCATTTACCATATAACTACGTTTCCCAATAGTATATTTAGCTTTATAGGTTGGAAACTCTATTTCAATAACATTATTTTTCTCTCTGTAATTTCCTCCCATCATCGTTACGATTTCTTGCATTGGCAGATAGAAAATGCCGTTGTCAATGTACGGTTTTATCTGCAAATCATACAGTTCTCCATTCAAATATGCTGTGTTTTTACCTGCTGTCAGTGTCAAGGTTAATTCTTTACTTATTGGAGCTGATGTCGAATCAACTACGATTGTCATATGGATAATCCATATAGCAGCTGCCACAAGCAAACAACGCTGTATTGCTTTCATAACTTCTCCTTTTAATTAATATGGGGGATAAGCTATTAGCACTGTTACTCGTAAATCATTTATACTCAGGCACATATAAGCGATTATATTCTCTGGCTGCAAATTGATCAGTCATTCCGGCAATGTGATCACAAATTGTTCGAATAAAATTAGGGTCTTCTTTAAGCTCTTCTTCTTGTAAATTCGCACGATTTAATTCCATATTATTTCGCTTGCAGTATTTTTCAAGCACATAATCTGGAAGCTGCTTAGGATGTGTATAAAATGCTCTAAACAGTTGTTTTATTAAATATTCCGATTTTGCATCTGAAATGCTTATCTGCTCCGAACAAATGACTCGATTATCGATTAATTCTTCATATACTCTTTGACGGTTCTCTTCGACTTCCGACGATAATATGATGCATTTTTCATTAATACATTCCTGCAAAGATGAATAATCTGGCGAATATGTCTGGATATACTTATCAATCAATGGTCTAGATGCTGTGCAGGCATCTTTAATAAAGTATCCCACCATGCTCTTAATTACAAAAGCCCGTGTATCATATGTAGGTGTCTTTGTTTGTTCGTTTAATTTAATACCACTCTTTTCAATGATTTTCCTAATAAAAGAATCTTGATAAATCATATCAAAAGAAATAAGATTACTGCGCACACCGTCTTCTATATCATGTGTACATTACGCAATTTCATCAGCTAATGCAACGACCTGTCCTTCAAACGTGCAAGATACCTTATTTAAATCTATATTTTCAAAATGGCCTTCTGGAAAAGCAATAAGAATACCATCTCTTTTCAAAGAGGTATGTTTTAAAATACCGTCTCTAACCGCAAGTGTTAAGTTAATTCCCGGATAATCATCACACCGAGTTTCCAGATCATCGACCACACGAAGAGATTGAAAGTTGTGTTTAAAGCCTTCTCCTATCTTCACTCCTTCCACTCCATCTCCATGCATTAACACGCGATGCAGAGTTTTTTCGCCGATATGTCCAAATGGTGTATGTCCTAAGTCATGACCTAATGCTATTGCCTCTATAAGTTCATCATTTAAACCTAAAGTCTTTCCTATAGAGCGAGCTATTTGGCTTACTTCCAGCGTATGTGTTAAGCGATTGCGAAAATGATCACCCTTATTGGCATTGAAAATTTGAGTTTTATGCATCATTCGACGAAAAGCTCTAGAATGCATAATACGATCGCGATCTCGTTGAAATGGATCTCTTTTACATTCACCGTTTTCAGGACTTTCTTCATATCGGCGCTGATTAAGAAAATCGCTATCATTAGGGGTTCCGTTCATCATATTTATTTCCTCCTAATTGTTAAAAGCCAAATCGGTAATATAGATATCCCTGCTTATATGACTGATATTGTTCTTTGCAGCGACATCCAGGTAAACATGTGCGAACCTCCAGCGGAGTTCCTTCCGCATATCTTTTTATCAAGTCTTCCAAATGTTCATAAGCATTTTCAAAGTAATGTGTATCAGTTTCTCCCGGGTCGTCAATTATTATTTTCTCCAGATAATTAAAAGGAAGTGGTCCCTGCTGGTTGCGAATTGTAATATGCTGTGAAAAAACATCTTTGTTAAAGAAAAACGCTAATTCGTCTTCCTCCAAAAAATATTTCTGTGCTTCTGTCATTCCGATATTCCAGTAAGCAGGATTACCTTTAGTAATCCAAAGTTGTCCTTGTGCTAATTCATCGATTAAATCAATCGAATACACAAAAGAAACTGGACCATAATAATTCAAGTTGCAAACTTTCTGATGAATATCGATTGAATCGAAGAAAATATCGTCAAATACACCCATCAATTTATCTTGCGAATCAGAGCCTTGTGATGTCTGCTGCAAACCATTTTCCTCTACATAACCTCGTGAAAGCAGTCCGCCATTCTCCAAAAATGTACATGCTGTCATCACTGTATTGGCATGATATAAATGTTTTATCTCTTTATCTACTAAAATTTTCTTAATTGCACTGTTTGTCATATAAATTATCCCTTTCACAAGTTTACATTATTGACAATACACACTCTTTACTAATTGTTCGCGAACACTAAAATATAAAGGAGTGTATTATATATCTATCTCTGCAAAAAATGACTATCTTTATCTCCTATAGTTTGTAACAACAGAACAAAGCAAACTGTGACAATCGATTCTAAATATTTAAAATTGGTTTTATTATATTAATTATACCACTTTTTTAAATCTCTGTCCAAAATTTACTTTTTACACAACAAGGAGGATTTTCTAATGAAGGCTATGACTATCGCTTCTAGCCAATATCAGGCCAAGAACAAGTTTGACTCCGACAATAAGCAGATTGAGTGGGAAATGAACTGGGAGCCATTTAAAGAGTGCCTTGCTACGGATTATGTTTTTATTCCCCTCGAAAAGCAAATCGCAGCTGCTAATGATAGTACCATGGCAACTGCTATTGAAAAGTTGATTAATTTGCGCCCCGGAAAAACTACAAATATCTGGATTGGAACCCCTAGCATCCATTCTACGAATGCGTGGTCCGGCTATACTGCTGCTCAGCTGACACAGTTTGTCAAAAATGTTTATGCTCGTCTGAGCACAACTGCACGTTCCAAGATTGCTGGCGTGTATATGAATCAGGAATCTATTTACGGTAATATGGATTATAACAACGTATTAGGCGGTACCCTGGATGCGAATAATCAAATCAAGATTATGAAACAGGTTCGTGATTTTGTTAAAACCGGTGCGGTTCACGGCACAAAATTTATGTGGTGCCCATATTATGGCTATGGTTCTAACGCTGCCACAATTATTAAGAAAATCGGACATGTCGCAGATAAGGTACAAATTTTCGATTACGTTATCTTGCAGCCGCACACTATTTTCGATGCTGAAGCATCGAAAGGTAACCTCAATGGTGTACGGTCTAGCGTTGAGCGGAACAAGGTCTGCTATCGTGACAATGTCAATGTTATTGCCTCGAAGGTTTCGACTACTGAAATCGGATATGAAATGGAATTTGTAGATGCCTCCGGCTATGACGTTCCTTTTAGTGAATATGAAAATACATTTAAAGCTTTTAAGAATAGACCGTGGATGTTCTATTGGCAGATGTATCAGTGTAATCCCTATAATGCTGTTAAAAAAATCAACTCTTGGGTTTAATTAAGAAGCGATCCGGTCTTAATGAACGGATCGCTTCTTAATTATTATTTATTCATATGCTGATACATTCGTTCCATTGTCACAAGGGCCTGCTCCTCAGTGTAGCCGTCCTTCGGGCAAAATCGATTATTTTCCTTGCCTTGCATAATGCCGATATCACGCATATCGTACACGCCGCCGCGCGCCCAGTCGCTGAGCTGTGCGTCATCAGCGTACGGATTGTCTGTAACAGTTCCAATCTTGCCGCCAAGCACGGCATACAGCCGGTCAAGAATAACTGCGGCCTCCTGGCGGGTAATGGATTGATACGGACGGAACGTGCCGTCATCATAGCCGGTAATAATACCTATCGCAGCGGCCGACAACACATCTGGATAGGATTCATCCGAAAAATGCGGTGCACTGGCTGGCAGTTGTGCATCCGACTGTAGCTTGTGATACAACTTCATTGTCAGCTTCGCAAAATTCAAACGGGTAATATTTAACTGGGGATAGTCAAACCAGAGAAAAAGATCATGTTTAATGGCTTGATCTTTTTCATTTTTAGCCCAGTCGCTGTAACCGGTACGCGAAATTAGCATTTCTCCGCCCTTGCCATCCAGTAAATATGTTCGTGAACTCCAGCTATTGATATTGCGCTCACCAATCCAATGTCCGTCTGCTTCGTCAATTTTATCAAAATCCTGTGCGCCGACAGCCAGACCATGACGATCAATCAATCCGCATTTACCGTCACCATGAACGTCCTGATATTTCACGCTGCCCGTCCACTTCTTACTGCCTACACGAATCGGTGCAGTTCCTTCAATAAAAGAAATGGCTTGGGGAGGATATGTTCCGTCGATATTATCGCGAATCACGGCAAGATTTTCATCCAGCAGTGTGAGACGCGGGATTTTTATACTAGAGGAAACATCGGCATAAATATCGTGATACGAATCATCATGATAAACACCGAGTGTTACCCGGCGATCGACGATTCCGATTACCTCACCCTCATATGGTAGCTGAGCCGTTGTCAGACTGCCATCCAGTGCCGCAAACCAGCACTCCGATATACCATCTGTTGTTTTGACCACGAATGCTTTATCATCGGTTAGCAGCCCTATCTTCGCGTATTCAACCGGAAGTACGATTTCGCCTGTTTCCACATCGATTACGCCAAAAAGCAACGCACTGGGACCCGAAAATGAAATACAATATTTTGAAGTGTCAGGGAATAGCGGAATCAATGCAACCTGATTTCCGTCCACTTCCATTGCAGTTACAAGGTGTTGATACAGTGTACCGTTCTGCTGCATTTCGCAATATGTAGCAGCTGCATCCCGTATTACGTTTTGCGGAACATCATTATCTGCCGCTCCCGCTCCCACCGCCATGCTGCCTACGATCAGCGCGGCTGCACATAGATAACGCCATTGTTTCATAATGCTACCTTTCTTAAACACTGTCTAATGCGCCCATGTTTCTCTATTAAAATATCGCTACATTAGTCAAAATTGATATTTACAGCAAATTGCTTCGATAACAAATTAGGAATACTAGCTCGTTTGTCATAGTCAAATCTTTCTTTTGCTGCTTCAACAATTTCATCATGTGTCACCCCATTGTAACAACGCACTTCTTGTGATTTTCTCGATACTGGTTCGAGTTGTTTAATGGTATCCGGCGAGATACAGTTTGATAAAAAATAGTCCTCTGTATATGCAAATAAAATATAATTGATTATCTGTAGTTGTTCATCTAAACTCTTCACCTTATTAAGTTGTTTGAAGAATCTCCGATATCTATTATTATTCTTTGCAGTAAAAAGCATTACAACACTTGCATCCTTTAATGGAAAAATACACAGCGTCATGTACATAATCTTATATTGTGGATCTGCTTCGTATATATCGTTTATCGTATTCTTTTCGAGATCAGAAATCAATGCAATAGTTCCCTGAAATGCTACGGGTACTACATAAGGCAACTTAGCGTAATATCCAATATAGTAATCTCCTGAAAATGGTTTCTCTGAACGTCTTTTGGCATTTCTGAATGCCTCATTAAACTCTTGTAAGTCAATTTCTCCAATATCTTTTTTCATCTGTGTAACTGCCGCATTTGCCCCAATTTTATCAGGCATTATGTCGTACATATGGTTTTCGATAAGACGTTTACTAATATTTTTCAAGTTATTCTTCATATCAATTTGCGCGAGCATTTTTATTGACGGTTTATTCTCATAATTATCTGGGTTTTCATAATCCTGAAAAATTTTACTATCACAACCTCGACAAATCAAATGAAAAGTTCCCGCCTCATTTATCCCCTTATCATCTTTAAGTAAAGGGATATTTAAAATGGTATTCATATAAAAAACCTTTCCATCGGATGCAATATTCTTTAAGCAAAATGCTGGTAATGTATGAGAATTGCAAAAACTTTCACATACTTTTTCACAGTAATAACATTTTGTAAGTTTTGTTTTTTGCTCACTCTCTTTTTTCATTGAACTAAATTGCTTTTTGGCTTGAATAACTTTGTCCTTATTAAATTTTTCATCCGTTTTACTATATGCTGTTAAATCATGAAAAATCATTTTCGAGTTCATATTTCAATCCTCCAATATATTTTGTTGCGGACAATCGTACATTCCCAAGTTATTAAATTTCCATCATCTTATACAATAAAAAGAAATGTTCCATCAGGAAACAACTCACCATATTCAGTATATGTGCTATTTGTGTTGTTTTCAATATAATGCCCTTCATGAGTATTCTGCATTTCGGCGTTGACTTTCAGTTGCTCCGATCTTCCCTGCAAAACCTCCATAGTATTTTCGGTAACACCCATTACAATCTTTGTAATTTCGCCATGCATGCCTGTCACAACATCCCACTGTCCTATAATATAATCATTCTTTTGAAGAAAGCTGCTGTTCCTCTCGAATTGCATACTCCAATTTATTGGGCTATCATTAGTAGCACATAGCGTCTCTAACGTAGGCCGTTGTATATTATCAGACAAAACTTCACCCTTTATCAGCGACTCTGCTGCATTATAATCGCCTGCCAGGTAGAAAAACTTTGCGTATTCGTACATCCATGCATTATATGGTATAACGTATGGATAGGTGCATTCATTTTTAGGATCAGCAAAGTACGCATTCACGCAATCCCGTTTCTTATTTTGTGCCATCAGCACAAGTCCCACATAGAAATTGCAACATGCAATCTTATGGTCGTTCAAAAATTTTGCTCCATTTTTGCATTGCTCTAATCCACTTCGCATAGAGTAAATTTTTTCATTTCCTAAACTGCCCTTAGATTCCAGTACGCCAACTGTACCATCTTGATATACAAGTACATAATCCGGTTTTCTTCCAGAATATTTTGAAGGAATAGCACATTTGTTCTCAATATAATCATCATAATCGTATATTGTATCTACCCATGCCCCACTGGAAGACCGCATAAGTCTTTTTGCTATAATATAATTTATTCCCTGTGCAACCTCACCGCAGCGAGCGGTTCTCGAAAAATCACGAAGTATTTTATTGCTATCCTCATTGAGAATTAATCCTCCGTCTTTATTCTCATCCATCCAAAACTGAATAACCGGGAGGTATGATCTTGCCAAGAGAAGAATTTTATCCGAAATACAATTCGACTTTGTTAATAATCCATTTGATGTTGCTAACAGTAACTGCAGCATTGAAATTTTTTCTTCGCGTTTATTCAATGCCTTAATTTTTCCATTCACCTGCAGTTCATTCTTATCACACTGTGTACACAGAATAGTCCTTCTCCAATTTTTGATTTTATTCATTTGTAATACTTCTCCTTTCCGTAATTGTCAAAATTCCTATTATTCAAAGCAACATTATGCGATGCCAAGTTATACTAAGACAAATTTATGGCCTTATATTATATGACAATCTCAAAATCAAAAATGTGACATACTTTCATCAGTTTATACAAATTATACCATTTCCTAAAATGTTTTCAATCCTCCTCGAGCGCAAAAATAAAACAGATGCCCTCGCCATTACATTAGCAAGGACATCTGCAATTTAAATAATTTCTGCAATTAATTCAACTTAAGAATCGTTCTATAATTTGTTTTTCTATGAAGTTTGGATTCAATTCACTTAGCCGAAATACCTTCTCGCAAAACCGTTCAATAGAGCAAGGATCCCCTGGTGAATCCTGATCCACCAGTAGCCCAATGACAGAACACTGGGCAAAAGATATTGCAGTTTGCAGCTGCTCAGCCATAGCGTCACTGATATCACAGTAGCCATCCGTTACGAATAGAATATCTGCCTTTTCAAATTCTTCTTCTCGAATCAGGCGTAATGCTTCTGTAAGCGGGACCTCAAAATCTGTATTGCCGCCAAAGAAGTGTTCTGCCGAGGCAAGAACATCACTTCTGGTGAATTTCCCCGGAAGAAACCGATCTACACGGATATGTTTCTTGCCTGCAAAGTGTACCAGTGCGAATTTTCTGCCTTCACTGGTACAGATATCCTGCACCGCGAGTGCAAGCGCCTTGCCCCATGCAGCATTATCGCCGCGAGTCGAGCCCGATTCATCCAGACAAACGATTACATCTCCGCCGCCTTTACGAACCTTTTCACGTTTGGCGTACTGATTCAGACCTTTGGCATTATAGCGCCGTAGGAACAACGGTGTAGTCGCGGGTGACGCCAGCAATGCCAGTTCACCGGATAGCAGATTTCGCAAATCGCGCCCGCGAGTCAGCGAAAATTTTTCTCCGCGGCCGTGCGCGTAGGCATTTTTCCTCAGTGAGGACAATACTTCTTTCATACGTCCAAGCTGACGAGTAATATCTCGTAAATAGTCGTTTTCCTGCAGCTTTTTCTGCAATTCCGAATTGTTTTTCATTTTGTTCTCGCTATCATGCTCATCGCTGCCCCAACAGATAACAGTATAGGCTGTCATCTGGGCGGTTTCGAGACTTTCTTGCAGTGCGGACTGCAAAGTGGGAATCTCACCAATCATTTTCTGTTGCAGCTTATCCATCAGCATCTCATGCACAATGCCAATCTGCTCAGTAACGCTTGCGAGTTTCTCAGCACTACGCAGAATCTCTGCCGTAGCGGCACTGTTCTGCTGCACATTTTCCAAACTGTTATGCAATTTTGCAGATAACTCATACTGTTTTGCATGAAGCCTTGACAGCACCGATGGGAGTTTCCCTGCCGAATCCTGCAAGTGCTTTTCTATTTCCGCAACGAATGCCAGCAACATTTTCGCTGTTTCAAATGCAACTGCAGCATTATCTTCGCAGAGATGCCGTAATTCCGTATATCCAGGCTGTTTCTTCAGTGTTTGCAGCACGGATGCACGGATATTGGCCTGCGGCGATCGCTGCTCCAAGTCGGTTGCACGATGTTCGGATGCATACAGCAAATGAAACATATCTGATAAACTCTTATCAGACGTGTTCCCACCGGCATCCTCCAGCACCATACGTTCCAATCGTAATGGCTGAAAGGCTGTATCAAATTGCATGGCGTTGTTGTTTGCTGCGCGACGCAATGCATCCTCGGCCTGCTGTAAAGTAAAAAATCTGTATCTCATACCATGTTCTCCTTCTCAAAAAGCTGTGCCGCAGAGTAGAAAACTCTGCGGCACAATTAGGTTCAGTCAGTTAAAACGGCGGATTGTCAATCGGCGTTCCGCCAGGTCCCCATGCGTAACCATCAGGTACACCGGAAAAGTCCGGAGTCGGATACTGCTCAGCAGCACTCGGAACAGGCTGCGGATAGCCGCTCATTGCGGGCTGCATTACCGGCGGCTGTACCTGCGGTGCAGGCGGAGCCATTGTCGGTACCGGAGCATCAACAGCAGAATTCACATTCTGAGGCATTGCAGGTGTACTCTGTACAGCAGATGTACCTGCGTTTTCCGGCTTGGGATCAAGGAACTTGATATCCGAACCAATGACCTCATATGTCGTGCGCTTTTCACCGGTCTGCTGATCCGTCCATTCATGCTGCTGCATCCGGCCAACAAGGGACACCAAACGGCCCTTTCTTCCGAATTCCAGAATAAATCTGGCCTGATTCCCGAATACCGTGCAGCTAAAGAAGTCTGCCTCCGAGTCGCCCTCGCGTTTGAAATCACGATCTACAGCAAGACGGATAACCGCTACCGGCTTTTCACTGTTCTGGCCACGGCGTTCCGGGTCCTTGGTCAATCGACCGATCAAAATGATTTGATTAAGCATAATTATCCTCCTCATACAGCCTGTAACAGACTGAGTTCTTTCAGCGTGCTGTACGAAAAATGACACGCATCATGCGCTTTTCGATTAAGCGATTCCAAATCTGCCAGCGTTTCTGCGGTCTGCGCCCGCTGTTCATCGGATTGTGCACTGTCATCGAGCACACACCACTCCTGATAAAGCGATGCCAACGTACTGCGCAGCGGCACAAGTGCTTTGACGGACGGTGCAGCATCAAACGCAGCAAACGCATCTCGGCCCTTGTGGAGTAATTCATCCAGATGGGTTTTCAGCGGATTATCGCACAGTTTTTCCAGCACAGCACTTACGGTTTCAATCTCTTTCGGCTCATTCCAGAGATAATTTTTGAGCGAAAGCAAATCGTTTGACTGTACTTCCGTGTGTCCGGCAAGCCATGCGGCCGCCTGCGCGATGCTACCAAAGCCGAAGAATTTACGGTCAGATACCGTGATATTCTGGCGGCGCAGTTCGCACAGCACATCGTCCATCAGCTCATTGATGGACTCCGGCACAGGCACCAGTTGTACCTGTCTCTGCATGGCATACAGCTCGTCCAGCGCAATTGTTGCTGCAACAGCACCGAATTGTGCGCTCTGCTTTTCTTTGAGGATGCGAAGTCGTGCCTTGCGATTCTGCACATTGCGCGTTACCACTTTCAACTGAAAACGGTCATACAATGGTGCCAGAATCTGTTCCTCTGCATTGCGGAAGTTCGGAATCTCATTCGAGGCCGAAAAGAACGAAATGACCGGAATCTTTGTCGTTACGCCCTCGTTGGTGTAGCGGCGTTCGTTCAGCACCGTGAGCAGAGCATTTAAGATGCCATCTCCGGCCTTGAAAATCTCATCAAGGAATACGATCTGAGCATCCGGAATTTTGCCTGCGGTAATGGTCGTCGGCGTACCTCCGGTCAGAAGCGACAGACCTTTCTGGTACTGCTCCATGGCCTCGGTGAGCTGTTTCAGCTGCGCTGTCGCAGAGGTATCTGCGGGATTCTCCTGTACGGTCTGCATAACAGAGTGAAGCTGCTGCTTCATCTTCTGATAATGGGCATCATTCGCAAGCACCTGCGCCGGTACTGCACCCGGAATCAGGCTCGCCAGATCAAGACGGCCAAACAGCGCTTCTTCATCCGTCTGCTTGGACAGCAGGCGCTCAAACTGCTTTGCACCGGTAATGCGCTTGCGAAACTCATTGATTGCAAAGCTCTTGGCCTGTCCAGGATCACCCAGAATAAACAGGTTACTCCCCGACAACAGAGCCATCGCAATCGCATGAATAAGTTCCTCACGCTCGGCAATTTCGCCGTTCAGTTCTGATATAACCGCCAGTATTTTATCTCGTAACATAGTAGTCCTTTCTCCTTGTCTGGTCATGCGGTACCATTATTCTTGGATGCACGGCGCACCTCGTAAATCTGCGGGCAATACTGCAAAACTTCATCCAGCGACAATTCGCTGACATGATACATTTTGCCGACAGCCTGCTGCAGTTCCCGTTCGATGAACACATAAGCATCCGCTTCATGCATAAAGAGCAGCGCCTTTTCCAGTCCGCTCAACGTGACATTGTGTTCGTCATCCTCTAAGCTGTGACTGGAAACAAAGGCATAGCGGGAACGGTACAGAAAATACACTGCATATACACCGGTATGATCACTCATCACGCTGCCTCCTCTCCGGAAACGGACGGAATCAGCTCATACAGCGTTGTACCGCTCGGCAGCTCCTCATCCAGACTGAGCATCACCAGCTGGCGGAAAATCTGGCGGCGCTGGCGCAGCAAAGCAGCACGCATACTGCTATATGCGATTGTAGAAAAGCAGTATTTCTGCAATTCTTCGCTCTGTACATACCGCTGTGCCGCGAGAATCAGCCCCAAAGCAGCTTCGCCATAGGCATCTGCTGCCGCATCATTCGGCAAATGGCAGTCTTCAATTACGCAATAGATTAGTTTGTGGTACTGTGCGACCAGCGCACATTCCGATTCTGTTAATGGTCGGGTCAAGGTATCTGCTGTCATGAGTTACGCCGCCTTTCTGTTCATATATGGTCTGTTTTTCTGATATACCATCAACATATAGTTGAAGTCCCCATGATTGCACATACAGCGCAAACGGTAATCGTTTACCTTGCCGAAGTACGCAAAATCATAGGTCGGACACCAGTAATCCGGCTGTTTGGCATCTGGATTCGCCGCACAGAAACGACGCATAGCTGCATCATTGTGGAGTACCGTGCGAGTGAGGCGCTTGAAAAACGCATTTGCCTCGTTGACGCTCTGGTCGGTCAGAAAATAGCTCTGCACCGGATACCAGAAATTCTTGCGCTTGGGTGAAAACTGGCCGACTGCACTGAGCAGACGATTTTCCGGTTTGAACGAAGTCATTCGCTCCGCTACGCCAATAGGAATCAGGATAGGTTTCTTCATCTTTTTCTCCTTTTACGCCGCTTTGCGCGTGCGTTTAGTCTTGGGTTTCTCTTCGACTTTCGGCTGCCGAGTCGGCAGCAGCAAATGCAGCTCGTTGTCAGCTCGCAGCATCATAGCGCCGGTCTTGTCAAACTGGACTGCAATATCGTTGCCCTGCATGAGCGAGGCCGCTTCCTTTAGATAGGTGTAGCTGTAGCAAAAGCCGTCCTTGGGAAGTGGTGTCTGAACTGTGCAGTCCATCTCAATCTGGCCACTGACTGTGCTGTTGGCATTGGAAATAAACTGTAATCGCATGGTGCAATCATCTACCGGCAGCAACAGCAGTTTGGCGTTGATCGTACTGCCTGCACTAATTCGTTTGAGCGTATCCAGCAGTACACCACCATCAACCTGTACCTCATGAACCATATGAAAATGGTCTATCAGCGGCTGGATATTCACATACTGTTCCTCGTTCAAACGCGCGCGCAGCACCATGCCGGGGCCATAGAATACAGCATTGCCGTTAGAAACACCGACTTTGAAATGCGGTATCCCGTGAAATACGTGCAATACCGTTTTCATGGCATCTACAGCTAACAACATATCCAGCGGTTGGGTTTGCGTAGTATCTTTCGATACCATTGTCAGCCGATAGCTGTCACAGCTCGTAGCTGACCATTGACCGTCATGTACTGTAACACGGATACAATTCAGCGCTCGCAGACCTTTGCTGGCATCTTTGGATGCAGAAAACAGAACTTTGGAGCTGATCTCGTAAAATCCATCTGCTTCTGTCAGCGATTCCGGCGTACATGGCTCTGGAACAGGATATTTTTTTGCGTCCATAAGTGCGAAGCTGTATCCGGTCTTTGCGTTGCGAACAGAAATCATCGTATCATCGGTTTCTACTGTGGTTACTTCCTCTCGGAACAGTTCCAACATGGATTGCAGTACACTGCCGATCATCATAGCCTTGCCGCTGTGCTCAACATAACAGTTCAGCCGCGCTTGCAAGACACATTCGTTTCCCATTGCAGTGAACTGCACATGGTTATGGTCCTCGTCTGCTTCCATTAGAACGCAGACTTTCTCTTTTGCAAGGAATTGACGTCCGATCACAAGACAACATCGCTTGATAATCGGCTGCATTTCCGAGCGGTTTGCAGTAAATTTCATAGATTTGGTTCCTCCTTTTTGATTTTGAGCATAGAAAAAGACCATATAATCCCTTTTAGGGTTCATATGGTCTTAAATGCTCATTTCAGGTTCAAAGAGTTGTGGTACGGCTCAGAGCAGAATGACGCCTGGGCGGGTACGTTGACAATACATTACTTTTGACCTATATAACTTATCATAATACGCAGATATAGAAAAATACAGTTGAAGTTTAGTGAAGATAAATTGATGTTCGATATTAATCCTGCAAATTCGGTGAATGTCCCAAGAATTGTTTGCAATATTCATCAAATGTATAATATTGATTGTTCCTATGTATCAATATATCTAATCCCAATTGGGATAATTCAAACATAATGCAACGGAGTACCTGAACATCAAAATATTTAAAATCATGATCCGAAATAGCTGAATGTACATCATACATAAGCGGCCGAGAACCATATCTATTTTGCATATGACATATTGGTGATAGCAAGAATTGATATTCAGGTATTTTTAGTGGATAAGCAGTGTCTGTATAGTCAATTATAGTTGTAAAATCTCCATCTTGCTTTATATCTTGATGGGTATTAGCAACGACATCATGTAACGCTTCTAGATAAATACTATATAATATGTATATACTATTTTTTCCCTTTGCTCTAAATATTCGCCGATCATCGTAATATAGTTCATATGAAACCAGTTCTCCATATGGACTAAATTGAATTCCCATTCCTTTGGATGGTTTAGTTGAGTAAACACTTCTAAATTTAATCGGCTTATCGAACACATACAAACAGGTTCCTAGTTCGGTTTCAAGCCAAGAACAAGATTGACAACCGTAGAAATCTGTATATGTTAATCGTCCATGTTTTTCTTTCAGCTGTTCAGCTGTAAATATCCCCCAAATCCCTTTGAGAGAAATAGCAAATTGCAATGGTAATCCTTGATGTTTTGCGAAATCTATTCTCTTATTTAGATTTCCTAGCGAAATCTTGAATTCGGCTTTATCGGTATGCTTAATTTCCAGTAACATTTTGTAACCATCGGGCATCTCTATTTTGAAGTCAGGAGTATATTCTTGGGTAATATGAGAAAAATCTTCATCATATGCTTCTAAATGTTTTATCATACCAAGCGAATATAAGATAATAATGAACTCATCTTCTTTATTTTTCCCGATCATGCGTCTTTGGTATTCTTCATAGTCAATATTAAGTTTTTGGGCCAGACTTCTTTTTTCTTCTTCCGTTTGGAATAGTACTAGATTCCGAAATGCTAACAATGTCCTTAAATCCATCGTAGTTCCTCCAATTAATTCAATAATATTTAATATACAACACAAATAAAATAACATATTTCAACTTCATGGTTAGAATATTTAATATATACTTATAGTATACAGGTCAAAGTATCACAATGTCAACGCACCCCGCCCAGGCGCTCTTCTGCCCCTGAGTCGTACCTGAAAACTTTGAACCCTGTAAGACAAATCAGACCACACGAATCCTTAACCGGAATCGTGCGGTCTTTTTTGTTGCAAAAAAAAGAAGGAGGAACCCTTATGAACACCGAAAACAACATGAACCCTATGAGCCTGGACGATCTGTTTGCAGCATCGCCCGCACCTGTTGCTCCCGAAAGCACTCCGCTTCCGGAAATCGCACAGACCGCACCCACAGAAACTATCGTTCCCGAACCAACGCCATCCACCGAACAGCAGACCACTCCCTTTGCTGCCGAACAGCCCGCCGCTTCTCAGCCGGACAACATCATTGATCTGTTCGGCACAGTCATCGGCCAGACCGAGGAAGAGACATTGGAAGAACTTATGGTGAAAGTCACCACAAGTCGTCCGGTATTTGACTACTCCTGCATTCAGGACGAAATCACCGATGCAGACATGACCTTTGAGCAGCTTCGCGTGAAAATGTCCGCAGACTGCCCTGAGCTGGAAGCGCGTGCTCATGTTTCTTGGACACTCAGCTACGCCGGCCTCACGGAACGTATCACCGACGTCAACAGCACGATCTACTCTGCAAAGTCCAAACTGGAACAGAGCAAGAAATTCAAAGACGCGCTGAAAAAGCACAAAAGCAAGGATAAACTGCCGGTTTGCAGCGTAAAGCCTTCTGTTACTGCACAGAAGAAAGGCTTTTTACCGTTCCCACCTTACAAGGCAGTGTGTTCCACCACGGATAACGCAGAGCAGACGACCGCTCCCATTTGCTACATTCCGTCGCGTGACGGTCAGATTTACGAAATGCGCCGCAACGAGATTGGTACGTTTATCGCACCGGCCTCTATGATTGCAGAGCTGGACATCATCCGGGCAGGGTTCCATTTGAACCTGCCCCGGCTTCCAGCCGCCAAGCTCGCGGAAATCGTTTCGTTCTTCCGTCGTGTCTGTGTAGAAAATCATTTTCATATGGAAGCACTCGTCAACGTGTACTGGGATCGCAAGGAACAGAAGTATATCCTGCACGTTCCCAAGCAGCACGCAACCGCCGTCAGCGTGGAAACCGATCTTGCTGATCGTCCGGATGAAAGCCGCTATCTTCATGTAATGGAAGTTCATTCGCATAACATGATGTCGGCGCGCTTTTCCAAAGTCGATGATCAAGACGAGCAGGCCACGCGGCTGTACATGGTGATTGGTCGGCTGGATCGGTATTATCCCGAAATCCGCTGCCGGTTTGCCTGCGGCGGACAGCACGTTGAGATTCCTGCTGAGCAGATTTGCGAGCGCACCGATGTGCCATTTTCGACGACATGGCTGACCGCAGTTCACGCCGTACACCATAAGGAGGCGGCATGATGCGTTTCCCTGTTGATCGACCGATCCATATTGTCATGATTGGTTGCGGCGGTACCGGCGGACATATTGCACCGCATCTGTATCGTCTGCTGCACGCTCTGTTCCGTCCGTCCAAGGTCATTCTCTGCGATGGCGACATCGTGGAAAAGAAAAACCTTGTGCGGCAGAACTTTATTGCATCTGACCTCGGCAAAAACAAAGCCGAGGTCCTCGCAGCGCGGTATGCCGGTGCATTCGGTATGGAAACCTGCTTCATCGACCACTTTATCGAAAGCGAACAGCAGCTCAAAGTCCTGTTGGAACCAGATCGGAAGAACTCGCTCGTTATCCTGATCGGTGCCGTGGACAACAACCGCAGCCGTCAGCTTTGCAACAGCGTGTTCTGTCAAGCCCGCGATCTCATTTATATCGACTCCGGCAACGGACTGGCAAACGGTCAGGTCGTGTGTGGTGTCCGTAAAGGCGGACGAACGGTACAAAAACCGGTGGCTCGTTTCTATCCGGATATTCTCGATCCGACGGATAAATTTCCGTCTGAGCTGTCGTGCGCCGAAGCATCTGTTTCCGCGCCGCAGGCCATTACCGCAAATATCATGGCGGCTACGCTCGTGCTTTGTATGCTGTATAACATTCTGGCTACCGGCGAGCTCGTTGCCCGTATGACGACCTTTTCCAGCCAGACCGTAAACGTCCGACCGCTGCTCTCCAAACGGAGGGCAGCATAATGGACTATCCGAAGGAGTTCTATTTATGTCAAAACTAAACCTCTCCGGATTCCTCAATGACCTCGACAAACTTCCTTTTACCATAAGACTCCTCGATGATTCCGGGGAGTCTTATCTTATCGAGAAAGTTTTGAAACCTCTGCTGGCAGAGGAAGCCGTGTCCATTGATGATCTGGACTTTAATAAATTTGACCAGACCTGTATCCATACGCTTATAGAACGCTGCGAAGAAGCTGATAACAATTGCTCAGCGCTTCCGCTTTACAGCCAAGCTGTCAATACCCGTCCCGCAGTACAATCAGACTGCGATTTTGTATGAGGAGCGAACCTATGGAATATTATGAAAACCTAGCCTATGCACTCAAACAACTGTCTATCGTCCAAGCTTTCCATGATGCCGGTCGTCTGGAGGAATACAAAAAAGTATGCGACACCACCATTGACTGTGATGAAGATTTTCTCTATGGCAACTGGTATGATCTGCTCAATGCCACCGCAGATTTCGTTGATGTCCGCTGGGATGAGAGCGAAACCTGTGAACGTTTGTATTTTTCGGACAAACCCATGCGACAGCATTTCACCTTTGTGAAGCAACACGCCGATGGTCTTGGAATCCGTATGAAAGATGATCCCTATTATAAGGACATCTGTGCGGATGTTTACGACACTCTGCTCCATACCTGCCCATACAGTTGCTATTTCCGAGTAGTGACACAAACACACCACAAATACGGATTCGGCTTGTCAGTCTGGGTGTATTGTGAGCAATTCTATGACCCTGAGTCCTTGCTATATGGAATTTTACAGGTTATCGAAATCTTCACTCATCGATTATCCATGCTGAAAGCACAAGGCTTGATACCTACAGACAACCTGATTTTCTTCCCCGAACCTGCCGTAAAGGAGGCGGCTTAACGATGATCCGAGAAGCAATTCTTCACTTTGACCCATTGCAAACCCAAGTCAAAACCGAAATCATTGACCAGAACGGCCTGCATCGTGTCAAGTACATCGAAAACGATGAACTTATGCACGCAATCCGCCAGAACAGCTACGCACCGCCGCAGCACAGCGGTCTGCTGCCGCCGAACTGTATTGCGCTCACCGAGCACAAAGAGCAGTGGACGGTAACATTGGCAAGTGATTTTGACCACTGCGAAGTATCCTATCACAACACGCAGTACGAGAATTTCCCGGTTCCGCGGATTCTGCTGTCCTGTACCCTCCATGGCGATAGATTGCAGAACTTTCGTCTGGCGATTGCCGATCAAGGAGAGTTAACACCGCAAACTGTGCTGTACAAAAGCCCATTCCCCAACGTCAACGACTTTTCGCTTTGTGTCGGTTCCAATGCCTTTACCGGATATGATTCGATCCGGAAACTGCGGACACTCGTTCATCATGTGATGGCAGTACCGTTCGGTGACGACTACTACCGACCGGAACAGACACGCTTAAACCTCAGTGCCCGTGAACTTTTTGAGCACTTGAAAGACAAAACGCCGGATTATTATTACAGTCATGTACTGATTCCATCCGGCAAGACCCTTTCTGATTTTATTGGAGGTACTAAATGAACACAACAGAACTTTCGCGCCAACTGAGTGAGCCATTCCCACCGTCTGATGTAGAATGGCGTATTACTAAGGTGCATCAGCGCTCCGGCCTTGCTGTACCGTATATCACCAGCCGCGCGATTCAGAACCGGCTGGATCATGTAGTCGGCCCTTTCCGTTGGCGTACACGATATATTCCGTGGCACCAGTACATCCCCAAGCCGTCCCGCGGTGAAAATCCTGAACAGGCTGACCGCACACCGATTCCCTCTCAGCTCTGCGGCCTGTCCATCTATGATGAGGACAAGCACGAATGGATTGAGAAGATTGACGGCGCCGAGAATACGGACTTTGAAAGCATCAAAGGCGGTATTTCGGACAGTTTCAAGCGCGCAGCAGTCCTCTGGGGCATTGGACGATACCTGTACCTGTTTGATGCAAAGTGGACAGCTATCGACGATCGCAGGCGCATTGCCAATCCTGCGGAACTGACGCAGTATTACACCGAGAAACTGAAAAAACTCGGTCTGTGCACCGCGCAAAGCAATCATAAAACCACTGCCTGTTACTGTGTCACCGGTCTGACCCCTGCACCTGTTGAAAATTACCCGAACGCCGCATGGATCGCCCTTACAACACCGGACGGCCGTGCGCTGAAAGTTTTCAACTTTGGCACAAAGCCCGGGCTTGTGAACGGTATTCAGCTGCAAAAGGTTTCCATCGTGCAGCGAAACAGTGCAAATGGAAGCTATTATGAGCTTGCAGACTATCAGGCGGCATAAAGGAGAGAACCACTATGACCAGTTTTGTTATCACGCAGCTGTCACTGTGCGGATTTCGTGGCTTTGCCATGGAGCACAGTTGGACGCTGGGACAGCTCACCAAGATCACCGGACACAATTATCAAGGTAAATCGTCAATTGCAGATGCTATTGCATTTGCGCTGACCGGCGCTCCGTACTTCGGCGGGCGTGATTTAGACCGACTGCACAACAGCGGCACTCCTACGATGTGGGTCGAAGTTGAGATCCACACCAACGAGGGACGTACCCACAAAATCCGCCGCGTTCGTCAAAACAGTCGTACCGTATTGTCTGTCGATGGTGCAGCCACGACACAAGAACGCTTCGCAGAACGATTCGGCAGTAAGGATTTGATTCTCTCGCTGCTGAATCCACTGTACTTTGCCGAGGTGCTCGGCGGCGATGGAAGAAAGCTCATCGAGCAGTATCTTCCACCTGTTTCGCACGAAGCAGTTCTTACTAAATTGAGCGAGCATATGCGCGGTATCCTCGCAGACGATGCCCTTACCGTCCCGGAAACCTATATCAAATCGCGCCATGACGAGCTGAAAGAACTTGAAAAGGATCGTTTAGTTTTGAGTGGCCAGCTCGAACAGACGGAATTGCAACGCACGAAGCTGCAGAAAGAGCTGATGGAAAAACAGACGCTCCTCGCACATACCACAGCGGCGATTACTCCACTGGAGCAAAAGCAGGCTGCACAGGATTTCTCCGCTGTTGATGCGGAAATCCAGAAGTTATCCGAGCAGTACGATGCGGTACAGGACCATTCTGCTGATAAAGCACGTTCCGAACTGAACAATCAGCTTAATACTGTACGTTCCCGACAGTATTCCTCGGCAAATATAGTCAAACTGCAAAAAATGCAGTCTGATCTGCAGCTTATGTACGGACGGTACAACGATGAAGCCGTGCGGCTTGATTACCTGCAAAAGCAGGGCACCTGTCCGACTTGTCTGCGCCGTATGGACGCAAACGGTATGTCCGAGGTGCAGGCCGCCTACGCCAAGCGACTGCAAAAAATTCGAACGGATGGTACTGCACTGCGCCAGCAGAGCGAAGCGCTTTCCAAACAGGAGCAAGCACAGCACCAGCAGTTTGATGCATGGCGTTCCGGCGAAATCACTCGCCTGGAACAGGAATTGCAGAAACTTTCTTCTGTAACGACTGCCGACCAGCAGCGTGCGCTCATTAAGGCGCGGATTAAGGAATTGACTGCTGTTCGTGTATTGGGCGGTTTGGCTGATGCCGAACGGAAACAGTACGAGAAACTGGCGACCGAGAAAACACGGTTGGAAAGCGAGATTGACACCATCGGCAAGCTGCTTTCCAGTCTGCCGCAGGGACAAAAACAAGAATTGGATAACCTCGATGTGCAAATCCGTATGCTGAACGACAAGCTGACAGCAGCAAAAGCCTATCAGGCCGAACGTGCACAGCTTTTGTTTGCACCGGTTCAACTGCACAAAGCCGCCCTTAAGCTGGTTGAGCCCATCAAAGAGAGCGGCGAAGTGCGCGATGTATTCAAACTGACCTATGACGGGCGCGACTATGTACAGCTTTCGTTATCCGAGCGTGTACGCTGTGGCTTGGAGGTTGTAGAACTGCTGACCAAACTCAGCAGCAGGAGTTATCCCTTGTTTGTAGACAACTCCGAATCGCTTTGCGACCTCGGTGCTGTGCAGCTTGCCGGACAGCTTATTCTGACCCGCGTTGTCAGCGGCCAGACCCTGCAAGTGCAGGCCGTTGATACCGTACAGCGTAAGGCAGGGTGAGCACATGGGATTTATCACATTTCCAATCCTGCAAACAGCACGAAAAAGCGGACTTGCGGTCAATGATTCCGGCTCACAGGTGCACATCAACTGCCCGTTCTGCGGTGACACCAAGCGGAGGCTGTATCTGTATTCCAATACAGAGCAGTATCACTGTTTTCATTGCGGGGCACACGGAAATGCGGTCAGTTTGTATGCACGGCGTACAGGTTTGTCCTATGCGAGCGCCTATCACGAGCTAGCGGCCGATGAAATGCTGCATTTTCCGCTTCCTACGGTGAAAAAAACGCAGGAAAAAGAGCCGGCACCAATCGGTCAGCGTGATGCAGTATACCGTGCCATGCTAGAATTACTGCCATTATCCGAAACCCATCACCTAAACCTGTTAGACCGAGGACTGCCCGAGAGAATGATTGCCGCGAATGGCTATCGCTCACTCGAAAACGAAAAAGAACTGCGCGACAAAATTGCCGCGCAGCTTTCTCCTCGCTATGACCTGAACAATGTACCGGGATTCTATTTCCGTGACGGAAGCTGGCGTTTCTGTGCCTACAGCGGATTGCTTATCCCCATTCGGAATGCATCCGGTCAGATTCAGGGCATTCAGATCCGCCGTGAAAACATCAATCGCATGAAATATGTCTGGCTTTCCAGTGCCGGCAAGTCTTATGGAACCGGTGCGCGAAGCTGGATCCATGTGACCGGAAACTGTGAGCAAAATACCGCCGTTATCACTGAGGGGCCGCTGAAAGGTGATGTTGCCAGTGCGTTATCTGGTAATGCTCTGTTCATCTGTGTTCCCGGTGTTTCTGCGATCAAATATCTGCCGGACACATTAAAAAGTCTGCATTTGACCTCTGTTCAGGAAGCGTTCGATATGGACAAGCTGCGCAATCCGCAAGTCGTAGCTGCACGAAAACGGCTGCGGCAAGTGGTTGCTGATTGCGGTCTGCCCTGCAAAACGCTTATTTGGAGTGAAAACTATAACGGCATAGACGATTATCTTGCCGCAAAACAAATCAGTTAAAAGGAGAGATTTCTTATGACGAATCCTAACCAATTCATGGTCGTTCAGGGCAATAACCTTGATGAAACTCAACTGCTCGGTAAGTTCGTCTATTATTCTTTGGGCGATGTGCTGGTAGACAAGGCCGAGTTTGAGAACATCTGTAACGTTATGGACTTCCCGTATTCCGGCCGCCGTATTTCGGTAGTTGACGCTTTTCGGAGTGCAACCGGTCGTGTGATGCGCCGAGTTGAGTCAAATAGCAGAGGTTCGCAGGAGATTTTTCGGATTTATTGCCGCGATAACATGCACAATGGACAAATTTATTCGCGTGAGTTAGTACGTGAAACCGTCGGTTTAAGCACGAATCGCTACGAAAAGTTGGCAAATATATGCTATGACCGCGATAAAGATCATATGTTCTACAACATCGAGCAGAATGATCCGACGGTCGATGTTGCCCAGCTCTGCGATGAAATGGAACAGCGCTTTCAAGTTTACCGTAACTGTTTGGGGCGCAGTCAAATCGACACGATTGTGACGCATTACCTTGCATCGCTGGATGCCTTGCCAATTTCGATATACGGCAAGCTGTACTTCGTCCCGCGCGATCATATGCACAGAATTGACCTATTCGAGGACTTCATTGAGGCATTGAATCACGCCAATCGTAATGATAAGGCACTTGTGGTCAACAGTTTCTTTGTCACCGATGACGATAAACAGCGTACGAAGATGACCGCTGAGTTTTATACCCTTGTACGAAAAGAGGCCCAGGAATATCAGGAACGTGCTGCATATCTCATCAACAGCGGCAGCCAAAGTCCTGCTATCCTGGAACGTTGGATTACTCGAATCCGCGAACTGGAGGAAAAGAAGCAACGCTTTGAAACTTTATTTCGCAAGCAGCTTGATGAAACCGACAGTGAATTTGATACGCTTCGGCTGTATTCTCAAGAACTGCAGATGCGGGCAATGGGATTGCGCTCGAGCAAAGCAGCATAATCGGCGTATACATCTGCACTTATCAATCGGCATCTTTTGCCTACCATAACCATCGTCAGCAATTTTAGTTCACAATAAATTTATGGATATTGGAAATATATAATCAAATTCCCCTGCAGCAAAGAGTATTTACTCTTTGCTGCAGGGGGATTTTAATATTGTATTGAATTAATTTACTTTCCGCTTTGAGGTGGCTCTTTTTCACCTATTATTTCATCACCTATAATTAATTCTGCATAATGTCGTTTCGCCCTAGAAAGGCGCGCTCGACTTGCTTCGTGACTAATGTTCAATATATCAGCAATTTCCCTGCAGTTCAACCTATATTGATAACGTAAAATCAAGATTTCCTTATCGGTATCCGACAGCTTATTCGGCAAATAATCATGAAAGGAAACAAAATCCTCCTCGTATCCTAGTTCTGGGAGATCCTCTAAAGAAATTAACATATATCGATGCTGTTTCTTTAATTCATTCAATGCCAAATTCATAAGTACTGTATGCAGCCACGCATATGGATTCGGATGTCGTCGAACATTATCAAGTTGTGTTAGTAAAATAAAAAAAGTTTCATTAGTCAATTCTTCCGCAATAGCGAAATTATGAACTATGCGTATTGCTGCACATAGCAGTCGTTTGTAATTTGCTTTATATAATTGAGAAAAAAACTGTTTATCATGAGTCGCCATTCGCAAACCACTTCCAATCGGTCCTCTGAATATAATAAATCCTCAAATAACCAAATTGCACCCTAATTTTTCAAAAAATAGGATTACAAAATTGTAAACCCATTTTTGTTACATTAGCTTAGTGTATGTATTTATTTTATGAAAGAGTCTGGCGAATAAATGCGTATTCTCTGGACGAATGGAAATTAGACTACTGAGAAGAAAACACATTGTAGAAATCGAATTATTTTCATTTAGACAGTCCAATACATAATAGCAATCACCTATATCACATCATAAAAGTGTGCGTTCTATAAATACGTGATTAGAACGCACACTTTTTATTATTTTTACACAAAAGCGTTTTTCCTGTTTACATTTGTAGAAGCCACTTGTCTTTACTCGGTATCTCAAGTCAAAGATAGGGTGTGAAGCAGTGCGCCTACAGGAATTAATTCTTCATGCAGCAAATCATTCAGATATCGAAACTTTGGAAGTAATAAATCGATTTAAACCATTATTACAAAAGTATGCGCACTTGTTACATACAGAGGACGCATACGATGAACTGCAATTAGAATTCTTAAAAATCATCTACTCTACACCTTGGACCGATTTGCATTTACAGACCGAAGGTGCATATGTTCGTTATCTTGCAACCGCTGTTCGCAATAGTTATATTAATCTTTCCAAAGCCAACAATCGGCATAAGGAATATTGCTTTTCCTCATTTGGTGAAGATCAAGAATTTATATTAACTTCTACGCTAACAACAGATGATAGCTATGAACAGTTATTATGCAAAGACTTAAAACATGTTCTGACAAAGTCTGAGTTTCATGTAGTATATCTATCCTGCCTTAAGGGTTACTCTTGCGCTGCAATCGCTGATCAGCAGGGTGTCAGCCGCCAGCACATCAATCAGGTAAAGCGCAGAGCATTAAACAAGTTAAAGCAATATTTTACTCTTCACAGTTGATAAGGAGTGATTATCATGGAGGATTGCAGATTAATTACCTCATATATGTCCGTTATTGGAGCCGCATTAGGATGGTTTGTGGGTGGAGGGACACCCGCACTATACACCCTTATTATATTTATGGGAATTGATTACATCAGCGGTGTTATGTTGGCGATAATTAACAAAGAAGTCTCTAGCGCAGTCGGTGCACGCGGTATTTTCAAAAAGATGATGATTATGGCATTTGTAGGTATGGGACATCTACTTGATGCCTATGCAATCGGGCAGGGGCAAATGCTCCAAACAGCAATTATTTTTTTCTACATTTCTAACGAAGGAATTTCCATCCTAGAAAACACCACCGAATTAGGATTACCAATTCCACAAAAATTAAAAGATATCCTCGTTCAATTAAATCAGAAAAAATAGCATACTTTCTGTACTAATATCTGTATATCCATTGCTTATTTTTGAATACCCATCATACCATTGCCTTCCGTGGTAGTAAAAACCAGATCATCACGAACATACAGCACAACATCGGGCCGATACGCCGCGATATAGTCGAGGATATTCTCGCCGTCATAGTGGCGGTAATCCAGACTGCGCA